>Ga0163144_10004408_pt1 | contig 31702 bp, 22 predicted proteins | sample OliLak19BULKMAT1_FD_123175 | JGI IMG/M metagenome (GOLD analysis project Ga0163144, IMG submission 123175) | Freshwater microbial mat bacterial communities from Lake Vanda, McMurdo Dry Valleys, Antarctica - Oligotrophic Lake LV.19.BULKMAT1 | ecosystem: Environmental > Aquatic > Freshwater >... | reverse complement strand
GTTGTATCCCAGCATCACGGTTCCGTTGGTGACGCCGGAGGTGTTGTTGAACGAGAAGATCGTGGTCCTGTTGATCGAGAGAGCCACGACGTTGTTTGACTGGCGCACTTCCACGTCTACCCAGAACTTGTTCTGCGAATCCCCCGCAAAGCTTGGCACTCCGCCTTCAATATTGAGACCGCCGCTCTGATTCGCATCGTAGAAGGGAGGGCTCTGGAACACGTTGGTGAACGAGGTGTTGACCCGTGCGGTTGCGACCTGTGTCTGGACATTGTTCACAGACCTCCATGCGCCGTAGTTGATGCTGCCACCGGCCTCCATTTCGATTGAGAACCAGATGCCGTCCCCGCCCCTGGTGGCGAGGGTCGTATCGACGTTCTGGGTGACGAAGTTGGTCTTCGTCCCGGAATGGTTGATGCCGAACGTGACCGACTCCGTGGTCGCACCGCCAAGACCGACCGAGGCGTGCATGTTGAAGCGGAAGGCGTAGTCGCCGGCGAAGGTTGCGTTCGTGACGTAGAGGTTCAAGCCCGCCGCGCCTTCTAGGGTCGCCTCGTCCTTGTTTACCGTCATCCGGACACCCTTGGTGGAATTGGTTCCCGGAGCGGCCACGACGCCGTCGCCGCTGTAGTCGCTGCCGAAAATCAGGCTGTAGTCCTGGATTCCGTTCACGGCGCCGAAGAGGACGGCGTAGTTGGTGGCCGAGTTGACGTAGTCCAAGTTGTCCCGCCAGAGGACGCGCTCGGTCCCGAGTTCATCGTCCAGAATGGTGAGGGCCGCGTTGGTCGAAGTGCTCAGAACATATCCTGAGCCTGCGGCGATCGTGTTCGTCAGGCGTTTGTCGCCGGAGAAGACGGCGTTGTCGATCGGGGTTACGAAAATGTTCGCCAATGTGACGCCGCCCGGGATGGTCAACGGATTAATCGTGTAGTCGGTGTTGGGGACCGCGGTGCCGGATTGGGTGAGATTCACGGTCAGATCAGCGTTGGTGCTTCCAAGGCGGGTCACTGCGAACGCCAGATGTGCTGAAGGCACCCGCTCGTAGATGGTGGACGCAACGGTGGCGATCGAGAGGGTCGGAGTGTCGTTGTCGACGATGACGCCGGACGCGGAGGCCGGAACTCCCGGCACGCCGCTCGAGGAAGGCGTAACCGTGAGGATCACGGTTTCAGGTGCTTCGGAAATCGAGTCGTCAATCGGGGTGATGGTGATCACCACATTGCTGGATCCGGCAGGAATCGTCGCGGTCAGCACGTTGGTCGCGTAATCGGTTCCGTTCACGGCGGTGCCGCTCAGCGTGTAGTTTACCTGAGCCGGGCTATTGGTGTCGCCGGTCTTGGTAATGGTGAAAGTCAACGGGACCGTCCCCTGTTCGAAGCCAGCAGGCGAGGTTGCGACCACCGTCACTTGGTTGGTGGGCGAGGTGTCGACCACCGAGAAGGCTCCATCCGAAGTGGTCCTTGCCGTCGTGGCTCCGCCCGGCGACCAGATGCGCAGGCGAGCGTCGCCTGAGCTCAGCGTGTAGAAGTTGCCCGCAGCGTCGAATCCGACATCACGCCCGTTGCCGATGGTTCCCGTGTCGAGCCGCACGCGCTTGGAGAAATCCGGAACACCATTGGTCAGTGGAAGAACCCAGGTGTCGCTGGGAGCAGCGCCGGCGGAGATATTCAGCGCGAGCCATTTGCCGTCGGGCGAGGCGGACACGCCTTGGATCGAAGTGAAGGCATCCGCAGTCGCAGTGTTCGACTCGATGATGGTGGATCCGAGAGACTCCCACACCAGTTCATAGACTCCGCTTACGGCATTTGTTTTGAGAACAAACAAAGCCGCCTCAGCTCCGGCTGAACGGAGTTGGGTCAGGTAGATCGTGCCGTCAAGACCGCGTTCCAAGTCGACGGTGACACCCGCGATGGCCAGGAGGGGTCCGGGTTGGTAGAGGATTGGAGTGTTCTCGGCCAGGTTGGTCGCGAGGGGGAATGGACCGGATCCGAAATCATAGCGCCGGAGGGAGTTTGCCGGTGCTTTTGAAGTGTCCAATGCGTAGATGCTGAGATTGCCGGTGGCGAGTGACCCGACGGCGATCGCGGACGAACCGACGCTGCCGTGTCCATTGGCGGCCATCGCCGCAGCGCCCTCTCCAGCGCCGGTGAAGACGTTGGTCGCGGAAGTCAAATTGGCCGTCGCTTGGTAGAGAGTTCCGGTGGCCGTGGAGAAGTCCGAGAGGTAAACGAAGCTGTCTTCGCCGACTTCAAGTCGGAATGGGCTGCTGGCACCGCCTGCGGTGAAAGCGTTGGTTAGCCCCATGTTAAAATAGTTCGTGGCCAAGCCGACTGGTGACGTGAGGTCGGCGTTCATCATATAGATGCCGTCGCCCTTTTGTGCGCTGTTCGCGGTGCCGGTGGTGGCGCTGTTCGCCACGTAGACGGTTCCGAAGAACGGGCTGCCGGGATTCTTGTTCACTGCCACGCCGCGAGGCGAGTTGTAGCCGGCGAAGACGTTGGCGTCGTCGCTGATCCTGCGGGTTGTGCCGTGTTTGTAGCCGAGGTTGAAATTCTGGGATGCCTCCACTGAGTAGGGGCCGACGATGACCGCGGTGTTGGTCACCAAGCCCGCGCTCTTTGCGCCAAGGTCGTTTGTCGTGGCTCCGCCGTTTGAAATCACCTTCACCGAGTCGGCGGCTTCGTTCAGGCGAAAGATGATCTGGGTGCCGGTGTTCGTCAGGCCGGAGGCGTAGGGCGTCGCATCGGCGCTGGCTGCGGCCAGGATCGCTGCGCAGGCGATGGTCGCCTGCATGAGGAAGCGGCGTAAGCCGGGGGTTTGAGATTTCATCTTGTTTGGCATGAGGTGGGGTGGAATTGCTGGCTGATTCACGTCCATTGCGCCCTGTAGGGATGGGATAGGGAATGGTGGCCGTGGGTGCTCACGATCTAGCTCCAATCTGTCCGCTGGGCTTGAAAGCGAAAGAGTTTTCTTTGGCGGGTCTACTTAAGTAGCAAACCGCTCTTGGCCTTGGGTATTTGGATTTTTTAGGCTGCTTTCGATGCGACGAGATTTGCCCATCAGGCTGCTGGTTTATGTTCCGTGCGGGCGATTCGAGACATGCATGCCGGTGATCGTGGGAAGAAATTTGCGTCGAGCCCGCCAGTGTGGACACTTGAAGCCGATGAAGGCCTGTTTTCAATCGCGTGTGTTCTTGCTGCCGGCGGCTTTGCTGGCGTTGGCTCCGTTGTCGTCGGCTGCCTGGGACTACGAAGGGCACCGGATGGTGAATCAAATCGCATTGGCGTCGTTGCCAAAGGAGTTCCCCGCATTTGTCCGCGAGCCAGCCGCCGTGGAGCGCATCGCCTTCCTGTCCGGGGAAGCCGATCGGTGGCGCAACAGCCCGGATACGGCACTGCGCCACGTCAACGAACCTGACCACTTCTTCGACATCGAGGATCTTCAACCGCACGGGCTGTCCCTGACGAACTTGAACCCGTTTCGCCACATTTTCACCGTGGCGTTGGCGGAAGGCAGGAAGGCGAATCCCTCCGGCGTGCCCGCTGTTGCCGAGGCTCGCAATCAGAACCAGAACCGCCAATTGATCGGGTTCCTGCCGTGGTCGATCGCGGAGAACTACGCGAAGCTGAAATCAGGTTTCTCCTATCTTAAGGCCTTCGAGGAGAACGGCACTCCGGACGAAATTGAAAACGCCAAGCAGAACATCGTCTACATAATGGGAGTGATGGGCCACTACGCGGGCGACGCCGCCCAGCCTCTTCACACGACCCGCCATTACAACGGCTGGGTCGGTGCGAACCCGTCCGGCTACGCGACCAACACGACGTTTCATTCGTGGATCGACGGCGGATTCAACATCCGGAGCGGCCTGAAACTCGACGAGCTTTCGGGCAAAGTGCGCGATGCGAAGCCGTTGTTCGACACCATCGCGCCGCCAAACCGGCCGCACGAAGTCTTCCCTGTGGCCGTGGGTTTCATCGTTGCCCAACACGCGATGGTGGATCCACTGTATCGATTGGAGAAGGACAAGAAGCTGTCGGCGGAGCCGGGCACCGAAACGGAAGGGAAAGCGTTCATCGGAGGCCAGATCCTGAAGGGCGGGCAGTTCCTGGGGGATCTCTGGCTCACCGCTTGGAAAGAGGCGACCCCCGATACCTTTCTGAAAGCCCAGTTGATCAAGCGGAAGCTCGGAGGTAAGGGCCGCTGAAAAGGTTGTCCCGAGGAACTGGCATTGCTCTTGCGATCACGTAGCTTTGGCCGATCCGAAGTTTGCCCCCTATGGACAAGTTGCTGCTCATCGATGACGAGACCGACGTTCAATACTCCTTCAAACGGATCTTTGACTCCCCGGAAATAGAACTGACCACCGCCGACAGCGGCGAGGCCGGACTGGAGTTGATCCCCAAGCTCCGCCCCGATCTCGTGATCATGGATATCCGGATGGGCGGGCTGAACGGCCTCGAGACCCTGCGCCGCATCCGCCAGATCGATGCCCGGCTGCTGGTCATCATGATGACCGCCTACGGCACAACCCAGACGGCCATCGAGGCGATGAAGCTGGGCGCCTACGACTATCTCCTCAAGCCGTTCGACGTCCCCAAGCTGAAGAACATCGTCTTCGGAGCTCTAAAGGCCGCCCGGGACATGCGTCAGGTGGTTGCCTTCCAGCCGGAGCTCGAAGCCGAGGACGTCGACATCGGGGTCGTGGGCCGAAGCGATCCGATGCAGGGCGTCTTCAAAATGATCGGCCAGTTGGCCGGGTCCAAGGCGACCGTCCTGATCACCGGCGAAAGCGGCACGGGGAAAGAGCTCGTCGCGCGCGCGATCTACCAAAACGGTGACCGCAGCACTCAGCCGTTTCTTGCAATCAACTGCGCCGCCATCCCCGAGAACCTGCTCGAGAGCGAGCTGTTCGGCCACGAGAAGGGCGCCTTCACCGGGGCGGCGGCGATGCGCATCGGCAAGTTTGAGCAGTGCAACAACGGCACCATCTTTCTCGACGAGATCGGCGACATGTCGTTGCCGACCCAGACGAAGATCCTCCGCGTCCTCCAGTCCGGCACGTTCGAGCGCGTGGGAGGCAACCAACCCGTCCAGGTCGACGTCCGCGTCATCGCCGCGACCAACCGGCCTCTGGAGCAGGCCGTGGCCGCCAAAGAATTCCGCGAAGACCTCTTCTACCGGCTCAACGTCATGCGGGTGCAGCTTCCGCCGCTGCGTGAGCGGTCGACCGACATTCGGCTGCTGGTGACCTATTTCCTGAGGAAGTTCGCCAATGCGAACCATCAGGCCCGTCCGAGGTCGATTGCCGAAGACGCCATGGCCATCCTCGAGCGCTACCGCTGGCCCGGCAACGTGCGCGAGTTGGAGAACGCGGTCTTGAGGGCGTCGGTGGTCGCCAAGGGCGACGTCCTTCTCACCGCGGACTTGCCTCCTGAAATCTGCGCCGCCGTCGCCACCGGGTCTCCTGTCGCCTCTGCGCCGATCGCGGCCGGACCTGCCGGCGTGCCGTCGAGCGAACCGGGCCCTGCGGTATTGTCCTCCTCGGGACCGACGGACATGGCCGGGTTGTCGCGCATGCTCTTCGACTGGGCACGGCGGGATCCGAAGCTGAAGATCATCCCCAGCATCGAACGGGAAATGATCATCAATGCCCTTCGCGAAACCAGGGGCAACCAGGTGCAGGCCGCAAAACTCCTCGGCATCACCCGCGCCACGTTGCGCAAGCGAGTTGAGAAGTTCGGCATCAAGCAGGAACTGTCGATCGCCTGATCCTTTGTCTTTTTGAAAGCAGAACGCCGCCGGGAAACCCGGCGGCGTTCTCGTTTGAAATGTCAGGCGGGCTTACTGCGCCTTGGGCTTGGTCCAGTCCTTCTCGGCCTTGGCGGAATTCCAGACGGTCTTCGGCTCTTCGGGCGAGATGGAGGACGATGTCTTGAAGAACTCCGTCGGACGTTGGCCTTCCTGGTAGTCGTCTTTGCTGATGATCGTCGGGGTGACGAACATCACGAGGTTGCGTTTGTTGCGTTCCTTCGAGTTCTTGCGGAAGGCGGCGCCTAGTCCGGGGATGTCTCCGAGCAGGGGAACCTTCGAGTTCACGTCGGACTTCGAGTCGCTCACGAGTCCGCCGAGGACGAGGGTGTGGCCGTCCGGCACAACCGCCTGAGTCGTGAGACGGCGACGGGAGAAGATCGGTGCGGTGCTTTGCTTGCCGCTCAGCGTGGCGATGGCGGGGGTGAGCTCCTGGTCGGAGATCTCGGGCTTGAGATCGAGGAAGATGTTCGAGTCGCCCTGCATGCGGGGAGTGACGAGGAGCTTGATGCCGACTTCGTTCAAGGTCCGGCCGCCCACGCTCAGGTCGTAGTTGGGCTTCACTGCGGAAGCGGGGGCGCCGCCAGCGCCGCCGGGGGCTAGGCTCTCCTCGAAGACGGGCACGTTTCGCACGACGGAAAGTTCCGTCTGGATGCCTTCCATCGTGACGGCGCGCGGTGTGGCCAGGGATTCGGTGTCGGAGTCGGAGTTGAGGAAGGACAGCGTGGCGCGGACGCCTTCGGCAGAGAGGATGCCGATGTTCGGGTTGAACCCCTTGGCCGTGTCGAGCAACACGCGGGGCGCGCTCGACAACGCGTCATTGCGCGGGAGGGCGCTGGAGCTGGCCTCCACGGAGGCGCCGCCGCCACCACCGCCTGCGGCCGTGACGAGCGAGCTGTTGCCGAAGGTGAGCTTCTGAGCGGAGAGCGTGTCCGACCAATCAAGACCCTTGGCCGAGCGGGGATTCTTGGACGTTTCCAGGAAGCGCGCTTCGATCATGAACTGGGGCAGGCTGCGATCGAGTTTCTTCACGAAGTCTTCGATCGTCGCGAGTTCCTTCTCGGTGGCGAACACGACCAGTTGGCCGGTGCGGGGATCGGGCAGCACGCGGCTGCGTTGACCCATCAACGGCTGGACGAGGGCGACGATGTTCGTGGCCTGGGTGAACTTCAGGTTCACGATGCGGCTGACCAGGGGCTCGGCGGCGGCTGCGTCTTTCAGGGTGACCCGGCCGATCTTGGTGCGCGGATCGGAAAGGAACTGGAGGCCGTAATTGTCGAGGACGGCGAAGAACGCCTGGGCGGCCGTCACGTTCTCAAAGCGGAACGTCACGGTGGCGAGGGCATTGGTCCGCCCGTCCGCCGTCACGGTGGGCGTGACGATGCGGGGGTCGAATTGGAAATTGATGCCCGACTGGCGCCCGAGCGATTCGAGCGTCGACGTCAGCGCGGCGCCTTCCATCTGGATGACCGGGATCACTTCGCCGCCGGCGAGGTTCACCTGCCCGGTCGAATCCGCGACGCCGGAAGTGGCGGGTTCGGCTGCGAGCGCCCCCAGCCGAAGCAGCGCGATGGCCGCGACGGTCGGCAGTATTCGGTTCTTAAATTCTTTGATCATAATTCTGTTGCTCCCCTCTAGCTGGATTGGTTCCTAGGCCCTGTTTTCTTTCATTTCTGAGAACCCAAGTTGCGCAGGACACGCTTCTCGGCTTCCCCTGAGACAGTGATGGTGACGCCCTTTTCCGCGATCTCATGGACGCGGATCTTGGCCGTTCCGCCGTCGTCGAGCGTCACGGTCAGTTCCTCCTCGGGGCCGAACGTGCGGCCGTTGATCACGGCGAGCCGGTTGGCCACAAGCCCCCGCAGTCGGAGTTGGCTGAAGATGTTCCTTGGCGGCTGGCCGGCGGCCGGCGTCGGATGTGCGACGGAGAAGGCGACGGGCGCCGAACGCGGGAAAAACGGATCGCGGACTCCGGGTGCTGACGGTTCAAAGACTGAAAGTCTCTCGCTGACCATGCGCGGAAAGGCCGGCGCCGGCTCGTTCGTTTTTACCACGGCGACGGCTGCCGCCGGCATTGGAATCGGAGCCGGCGTGGCGGCCTTCGAGATGAAGGCCGTGAGCGAAAGACCAACGACGAGGAAGATGGCTCTCATGGTCAAAACGAGTTCGAGGCGGTTGCCAACGAGGCCGGCAAAGGTTTGATCGGCGCGATGAGGTCGAAGCGGAACTCGATTTTTCCCCGGCCGTCGGACGATGGGGAAAGCTCGATGTTCTGGACGCGCATGAATGGATAGCGGTTTTCCATGTGGGCGATGAAGCGGCCGAAGTCATGGAACCGGCCCGAACCGCGGATCGAGAACAAGGCGCCGCGGTAGGGAAACTTGGGAAGCACGCCGATGTCTACGACCGCCTCGCGGCTGTAGACCGGGATGGAGAGGTTGAAGGCGGGCACCTCGCGGTTCATGACGCCGATGATCCAAGCATACATGTCGCCGAAGGCCATGACGTCCTCGACCTCGTTGATGAGGACTCGTTTTGCGACGAGTTCTTCGTGGAGCGCGACCCGGTTTTTGGTGAGCCGTTCGGCCTTCTTGAGCTTCTCGCCCATCTCTGTCCGGCGTTTGTCGATGGACTTGAGGCGCTCGTTCAGCCCTTCGACAAGGCCGAACCAGATGCCGGCGCAGATCGCGGTGGTGCCGAGGCAGACGGCCACGATCTGGCTCTTCTTTTCTTTGGAGATATTACTCATCGCGTTGGACCTCCGGGAAGACGGCCTCGACGGTGAAGGCGATGAACTGCCTTCCGGGTTCGGCGGGGTCGGCCACGGGTTGTGAGACGTTGGCTAGCTTGAAGCCGTCCGTGCCTTTCAGGAACGTGTTGAAGAACGAGTTCGTCGTCATCGAGGCTTTCAGGCGGTTGTAGTTCTGGGCCGCCGGCGGGGCGTAGTCCTTGGCATCGACGGTGATCGTCATCGACTCGAAGGAGGCGCCGGGTTTTCCCGGGATAGTTTTGCCTCCTGATTTCTTGGGCGGTTCCGGGTCGATGGCTCGGAAGGTCTGCAGCGTCCGCAGGCGGGTGAACTGGATGTCGTCCGTGATCGACGCCTGGACCGCCTGCAGGGCCGAACCCCAGAGGAAGCGGTTGGTCGAATAGCGGGCCAATGCCCCGAGTTTCACGTCGATGTCCCCGAGCGCCCGGTTGTCCTCCGAGACGTTGGAGAATTTCTTTTCGATTGCCTGGAAGGAGGCCGAATCCCGCGCGAGTTCGCTGCGCGCGGACATCAGCGCGGTCTGTGTGCGCAGGGCCCAGAGTCCCACGAGGAAGACCACGAAACCGCCGATCCAGGCGGCGCGCTTAACCGGATCCTTCCGGCGCTGTTCCTCCTGGACCAGGGTCTCTTCGAGAAGATTGATGCGGATTGGCATGGGGGGATCAGAAGAGGGTCGTGGCCGCACCGATCGCGACGGCGAGCTGCGGCCCGAGCTGTTCCAGGTCTTCGGCCTGGCTTTGGGGAAGTTCCGAGTTCAGGAAGCCGGTCGGGCTCCACGCCTTGCATGGAAGCATCAGGTCGGACTGAAGCGATTGGACGAAGAACTCCGACCGCGCGGCGCCGCCCGACAGGTAGACGACGGAGACGGGCTGGTCGTTCTGGGTCTCGAAAAAGTCGATCGATGCCCTTAGTTCGCGCCCGATGCCGTGGAGCACCGGCAGGAGAGCCTGCTCGACCTCGTGGGGCATTCCGATCTTGATTCCTTCGGCCTCCGAATAGCCGACGCTCATCATTTCGGCCAAGCTGGACGTGAGCTTGTCCCCGCCGACCGCGACCACGCGGTTAACGGCGAGGTCGCCGTGGTTGAGAATGCTGATCGAAGTGTTCCTGAAGCCAAGGTCGACAAGGGCGACGACCTCTTTCTGGAACGCTTCCGGGAAAGCGGCCTCGAAGGCGTTCACGGGTCCCAGGATACCCGGGGTGATGCTGTCCGCGGACAGACCAGCTGTCTTGAGGGCCGCCTGAATGTTGTTCATCACCTTGTTCGGCGCCGCTCCGACCCAGACCTTGAATTTTCCGTTGGACTTGGCGGGTTCGGGCTTCGTCGGGTCTTGGCGGGGAGTGGTCACGAAGCAGTCGAACGCGTGGTTCGGGAGTTCCTGTTGCAGGTAGGTCTGCGTGCCGATCTTGAGGAGTTGGCGCATTTCCGAGACGGGCACCTGCGGCATCTCGGTATTGCGGAGGATCGAGTCCTGGACGCCAAGCGAGACGATGGCCCGCTTGGTCTTCGGATCGAGGCTCTGGCAGATTTCCCGGATGTGTTCCCCGAGGGCCGCCGGTTCGAGCGGTTGGTCGCCGCCGGGCGTCTCGCGGATCACGTAGCCGGCAAGGGCAAAGCGATCTCCCCGCCGCATCAGATGCACGGCTTTGGTGGTGCGGCTCCCGAGGTCTATCGAGAGTATCGAGTCCCGCTTCCGCGGGCGTCCGTTCAAGTTTGGCCAACCCATATACAACGTTGGAGAGCGAGAAGAGCATCCCGCAGTCCATCGTTCTTAACGGCGCGAACCGAGAAGGCTTGAGAAAATCAACCGAGGGAAATGAAGGAAACTTCCAGACCGCCGCCCCGGGCCTCGACGATCGCGACGCTGCGGGCGAGTCCAAGGCGGGGTTTCCCGGAGTAGCCGGGATTGACGTAGTGGACATCCCCAAGCTTCCCGGAGAACGGCTTGTGCGTATGGCCGAAGACCAGGAGATCCGGCTTGAAGCCCGTCACGCGCTTCTTGAGCGAGTCGTGCAGATTGGTCGGCGTGACGATGTGATGGGCCATCGCTTTCCAGCCTTCGATGGAGACCGACTCGGTTTCCTTGAAGTCCAATCCCCAGTCGTTGTTGCCCAGCACCGCGGTGGTGGGAGCGATCTCTTCCAACTCCATGATGATGGCAGCGAAGCCGATGTCACCGCCGTGGAAGATGTGGTCGACGCCAGCGAAGATTTTGCGGACGCGCGGATCGAGGTGGCCGTGGGTGTCCGAAATAATCCCGAAGCGGAGCCCGTCCTTCTTGGTGGCTGGGCTGGGGTCGGTCATTTTCCGGCTTCGGCTTCCGGTTCGCCCTCAACTTCGGCCCCCTCTGGCGCATCCGCAGGCTCTTCGGCCGGTTCCGTGATCCGCGCGGTGACGATCATCAGGGAGGAGAAGAGTCCGGAGCTCAGGAGTGTATTTCGGAAGAAAGTCCACGTTTCCGGATAACCGCTGACGCCCTTGGTCAGCGCTGCGATCCATCCGGCCAGCGATTTCACGGCATACTCGGCATTCCCGAAAGGGTTCACCAGATAGGCCGCCGTGTTGGTGATGAGATAGAATAGGACCGCGCCCAAAACGCTTCCGGCAACCAACGACGCGATCCATTGGCGCGGCTTGAAGAGGCGGCCCAAGCCGAAGAGCGCCGCGTATCCGGCGTAGTTGCAAAGGAGGTAACCAAGTGCTGAACCGGAAAACGCGTCCATTTCGGGATTTGTCCGCTGGTAGGAGAGATTCAGGGCGATGTCTGAGGCCATCAATACCGCCATCGGCATCACCCAGTCCCAACGCCCGCGGAAGAACAGCCCCGAGCAGAAGGCCATGGCGTAGACGGCGCTGAAATTCGCCGGCAGCAGGCCGGGATAGCGCGTGGCCGCCAGCACGAGCAGCAGCACGGTGTGAATGACGATCTTTCCTTTCACCGGCGCGGAGGATACCCGTGGACCGCCAACAGACAAGCACCGCGCCAGATGATGTTCGACCCTCGCCCCGCCCCGCCAGCCGAACGCGCCCGCCACGCCCGGATCGAGGTCCTGTGTGAAACGGCGGACTTCGTGGCGGTGAACAAGCCCGCGGGCCTCGTCTGCCATCCGACAAAGACCGACGAGTGGTCCAGCCTGATATCGCGGATGCGTCTGTATGCCTCCGGTGCCTGGGAGCCCCGGCTGATCCATCGACTGGACCGCGAAACCAGCGGCGTCATCCTGATTGCCAAGACCGCTGGTGCCGCTGGAAGTCTCGGACGGCTCCTCGAGAAGGGCGAGGTGCAGAAGCATTACGTAGCCTAGGTCCATGGCCATCCGACGGACGATTCAGGGGAAATCGTGGCTGCGTTGGGCCGCGACGATTCCAGCGTCGTGGCGATCAAGGATTGTGTCCGGCCCGATGGACAATCCGCGACGACGCGTTATCAGGTCTCGAAGCGCGTGGAAGTTGCCGGCCAGCGTTTCAGTCTTCTCCAACTTCGACCTGAGACCGGGCGCAAACATCAGCTTCGGATCCATCTGGCCCATTTCGGGCATCCAATCGTCGGCGACAAGATCTACGGCGGAGAACCGGAGATATACCTTCGGCTGGTCGAGGGCAGGATGACGCCGGACGATTCGCGACGAATGATCTGTGAGAACCAGATGCTTCACGCCCGCTTGTTGGTGTTCGAATGGGCCGGAGCCTCCTGTCGGATTGTGGCCGCTCAGCCGGTGGACTGGGCAAACCTTGGCTTTGCCCCCTAGGAAGTCCTGGAATCGCGTCCAGCTGTGAATTCACCCTCATCTTCCTTCTCGACACGCGGCGGGTTCGTTACCCTTTCCGGTAAGCGAAGGCTCCCGTGAATCCACCCATCCCAAAAGTCATGAAGGCGGCCGTCTACCGCGGCCAGAACGACATCCGGATCGAGGAAGTGCCTGTTCCGCCGGTTAAAGCCGGCCAAGTCCTGGTCAAGGTCGCCGTTTGCGGGGTTTGCCCTACTGATATCAAGAAGATCCAGACCGGTTCCGTGCCGCCGCCTAGAATCTTTGGCCATGAAACCGCGGGGACGATCGTCCGATTGGGCCGGGGTATCCGTGGTTTTCAGGTCGGCGACCGCGTCGGACTTCATCACCATGTTCCCTGCCGCAAGTGCCACTATTGCCGGCATCACGCTTACGCCCAATGCCTCCAATACAAGAAGACCGGCATCACCGCAGGCTTTGAACCGGCCGGGGGCGGTTATGCCGAGTATGTGTGCGTGTCCGACTTTTGCCTGCCTGGCATCGTCAAGATCCCGAAGGCCGCGTCGTTCATCCAGGGAGCCATGCTGGAACCGGTCAACACCGTCCTCAAAGGCGTCGCCCAACTCGGCCTGCGCCGGGGCGACGTCGTCGCGGTCTACGGCCAGGGCCCGATCGGGCTTCTCTTTACGAGGGTTCTGTTCCGACTTGGGATCAAGGTGCTCGCGGCTGATCTGATTCCGGAACGCCTGGCCTTTGGTCGACGTTTCGGTGCCATGTGGGTTGGACAGCCCGGAGAACTCCCCGCCGCCGCGCTAAACGACGGCCCCGTCGACGCGGCCGTGGTGACGGTTCCGGTCGATGGGGCCGTCCAGGAGGCCCATTCCCTCATCCGCGGTGCCGGGCGGGTGCTGGTCTTTGGCCATACCATGAGGGGCCGGGTCACTGGATTGGATCTGGGCGCGGTTTGCGTCGATGAGAAAGCCATCGTTGGCAGCTACTCCTCCGACATCCGCCTGCAACCTGCTTCGGCGCGCTTTTGTTTTCGGGAAGGGCGTTTCCTAGGAGAATTGAGCACGGAAACCTATCCTCTGCTCCAGACCGCTGAAGCCATCGCTGCCGTTTCCCATCCCACCGGCACCCGCCTCAAGGTAATGATTGCCCCGTAGGCCGGGCATCGGTGGCGGCCGTTCCCGGGCCGTCCAATCGGCTCAAACAACCCCGGTTCTTCGCCTCGCATTCCACGGTTTGAATGCCTTTCCGTTCGTCCTGTCCGCGCAAACCAGCTCTGGCCATGATTCTCCAAGTCCGGGGTGGCCTGAAAAACGCTTAACCGACGGCAGCCGGAGTCGATAGTGAGAACGCGGCTCGGCCATGACACGAAGAGTGAACATTTTTCATTCAGGAATCAAAAAACCCGTTGACGCTGGAATGAGCGTCTGGTTCCTTAACTGCACACACGGAAAAGGCCCCTAACCCATGAATACAAAAACCCTCCTCCTCCTCGGCGCACTCGGAGCTGCAGGAATGACGTCCGCGGTCGCCCAGACCAACGTCTATTCCGTCAATGCAGTTGGATACGTCAACAAAACCGTCCCTTCAGGTTTCTCGCTGATCTCGAACCCGCTCAACGCTCCTACCAATTCGCTTCAGAACGTGATTAAGGGTGTTCCTGAAAACACCCAGATTTTCAAGTTTTCTGGCAGCAGCTTCATTACGCGGACATTTTCATCCGGCGATGGTGGATGGATTGACAACAACCTTACATTGGTTGATTTGGCGTTCGCTCCCGGCGAAGGCGCATTTATCTTCAATCCAGGTGCTCAATTCACGGTTACTTTCGTTGGCGATGTGCCGCAGGGAAGTTTGACCAACACAATGCCGGCTGGGTTTTCTCTCAAGGGGTCAATTGTTCCCCAAGCTGGTCTGCTTGTAACGGATCTAGGATTTACTGCTGGGGTGGGTGATCAGATCTTCAAGTTTGTTTCGGGCGCCTACCAAACCTTCAACTACGTTGGGCTCAATGCTTGGGAAGACAATAATCTTAATCCGGTGACCCAGCCATCGCTCGGTGTTGCTGAATCGGCCTTTTTCTTCAAGGTCAGCGGTTCCCAACCTTGGGTTCGCAATTTCTCCGTTAATAACTGATCCCTACAAGACTCAATCCAAGCTACTTCAGAATATTTATGAAATCTGCCATTTTTCTAACTGGGGCACTGCTGGCACTCAGCTATTCAGCCTCTGCTCAGGGAACGTTCACGCTTCAAGCTGCCGGTGCCGCTCAGGGTGTTTCTTATCGTGCCGCTGATGGGGGCGCAGTGATTGTAAATGCCACTGGTTGGACTGTTCAGGCTCTGCAAGGAGCTACGAGTCTCTTCTCTGGACCGGCAACGATTGCGTCCCTTGGTCGTATTAACAATAGTTCGCAGACGGTCGCTGTTAACGGTTCATTTGCCAACGACGTGGTTAACAACATTGTGATTCGCGTCTGGTCGGGTGCAGCTGATTTCGCTGCCGCCCAAACGACTCCCGGCGCTTCGTGGGGCACTTCCCTTCCGTTTTCTCAGACTTTGGGTGGGCCTCCGTCCGGTGGCGGACCTAGCGTTGCTTCGCCTTCTATGGCAAACATGCTTGCCTATACCGTCCAAATTACTCCGGTCCCCGAGCCATCGGTCATCGCTCTGGCTGGTCTCGGCCTTGGTGGCTTGGTCCTCGCGCGCCGCAGCAAGAAGGCCTAAGTCCCTTCCTAGTTTCAAAAGCCGCCCAGAAATGGGCGGCTTTTTTATTGCCCTCGTTGCTGCACTCTGGCACTTCTCTCCCCCCGTTTGGCGCGTTCGTCTATCGGTTAGGACACGGCCCTCTCAAGGCCGGGAGGCGGGTTCGATTCCCGCACGCGCTACCATCCCTTCCCATTTGCCCACATCGTAGGCCGGGCATCGGCTTGACCCACTCGTTGTCACTCTATGCTAGGGACACGCTGATTTATCCCGCACTCCGAAATAGAAATGGGGAGCGCACGCGTCCCGGTCCATTCTCATCCTCTGACTCCAACTTCGGAGTCCGGGATTAAATCAGCGTTCCCCTAGGGCCGGGGTGGTCGGCTTTTTCCCCGAAAGAGTCGTTTGGCGTGTTATGATTCGCGGCCTGATCATCGCTCTGTTTCCCTTCGCAGGCTCGACATCCTCCCGGTAAGGCGATAATCGCGCTGTTGATGACGCACTCGTTGCAGTCGGTTGCTTTCCGTGACGCGGGGCTGTGCTTCAGTGGGCACATTCCACTTCTTTGGTGGCAGCGGCATCCATTCGGTCTTTCGCGCATCTCCCTCGCCTTGGTTTTCATTCTCGTCGCCCTGTCTGCGAGCGCCGATGTCAGCGTGATGGCTTGGGGAAGCGGCAATGGAACCAACATGCCGACGGGTCTGACCAACGTGGTTGCCGTCTCGGCTGGATCCAGTCACGCCGTGGCGTTGAGAACCGATGGCACGGTCGTCGCGTGGGGCATCGGCGTCACCGGCCAGACGAACGTGCCGTCCGGATTGACGAACGTGGTCGCCATTTCCTGCGGCGGAAACCACACGCTCGCGCTGCGCGGCGACGGTTTCGTGGTTGCGTGGGGTGCGAACGGGTCGCAGCAGACGAATGTGCCCGCCGGTTTGAGCAACGTGGTCGCCGTGGCCGGTGGCCTCAACCACAGCCTAGCCTTGAAGGCCGACGGGACGGTGACGGGTTGGGGGCTCAATACGTCCGGTCAGGCGGTCGCTCCGGTCGGAGTGACCAACGTGATCGCCATCTCGGCCGGCGGAAACCACAGCATGGCGTTGCGCGGCGAAGGTGGAGTGGTTGTCTGGGGCAGCAATGGTTCCGGCCAGCGCACGGTTCCCGCCAGTCTCAGCAACGCCGTGGCCATCGCCGTGGCTGCAGGACAGAACCACAGCGTGGCGTTGCGGCAGGACGGCACCGTCGTCGCTTGGGGGAGCAGCAGTTCCGGCCAGACCGGCGTGCCGGGTAGTTTAACGAACGCCGTCGGGATTACGGCTGGCTTGAATCATAGTCTCGCCCTGAGGAGCGATGGGACGGTTGTCGCGTGGGGCCTCAACACTTCGGGCCAATCTACCATACCGCCGGGCATTACGAATGTGGTGTCCATGGCCGGCGGCGATGCGTTCAGCCTGGCCTTGCCGGGGACGCTGGCTCCCTTCCAAACGCGACCGGTTTTGCCCCACTCGATCATCGTCGGTTTCGACAAAACCCTTTCCGCTTCCGCATCAGCCAGCCGACCGGTTTCCTATCAATGGAAGCGCGGGGGAATCGATGTTCCGGGAGCGACCAACGCGGTGTTCGTCCTCACCAACGTGGCGTATGGCGATGGGGCGATCTATTCCGTGTTCGTCAGCAACGCATGGGGCACCGCCGCGAGCGCGGAGGCGTTGCTGACGGTGGTGCCCTTGATTTTTGACAGCCATCCGCAGCCCCAAACGGTGTTCCGCGGCGCGACGGTGAATTTCGGCGCCAGCATCCGCAGCGCGTTGCCATTGTCATATCAGTGGCAGGTGGATGGATCCCCGCTCCCGGGAGTCGCGACCAACCCGCTCGTCTTTGTGGACGTCGGATTGGCAAGGGCGGGGACCTACACTCTGATCGCAAATAATGATGCGGGTTCCGTGGCCAGTCTTCCAGGGACGCTCAAGGTGGTCCCGCTTGCCGCGTGGGGCGACAACACTCTCGGCCAGACCAATGTCCCGGCCGGCCTGGGCGACATCGTCGCGGTCTCGGGCGGGAATTTCCACAGCCTCGCCCTGCAGACCGATGGCCGCGTGGTGGCGTGGGGCAGCGGGTTGGCGACGAATGTTCCGCCCGGGTTGACCAGTGTGGTGGCGATGGCCGCTGGCGGTTCACTCAGCGTCGCCGTGCGCGCCGACGGATCCGTGGTCGCGTGGGGCGGCGGTCCGGCGACCAATGTCCCGGTGGCGCTCAGCAACGTTTTGACGGTCGCCGCCGGAGAAAATCACGGCATCGCCCTGCGGGCCGATGGGACTGTGGCCGCCTGGGGCACCAATGCCAACGGGGAGGCTGCGGTGCCGAGCGGTTTAAGCAATGTGGTGGCGATCGCCGCTGGTGGCAGCAACAGTCTCGCGCTCAGGGTTGATGGGACCATGGTGGCGTGGGGTGCAGGCCCGGCCACCAACGTGCCGATCGGTCTGGGCTTTGTCATGGCTTTGGCAACAGGCGGCGGCCATGGCGTGGCCGTGCGGACAAATGGCACCGTCGTCGCGTGGGGCGACAATTCGTTCGGCCAGACGAACGTGCCGGCCGGTTTGACGAACGTCGTCGCCGTCGCGGCCGGGGGAAATCATACGCTGGCGTTGCGGGCCGATGGTTCGTGGCTGGGCTGGGGCAAAGGCACCAACGGCCAGACCAATGCGGTCGCCGGCCTGACGAACGTCGCGGCGCTTGCCGCCGGGGGAAACCACAGCCTTGCGATTCCGGGCGGCATCCTGCCGTTTCTCACGCGGACCATTCCCGGGCAGACCGTTCCCTTTGGCCTCGGTGCGACGTTCACCGCGAACTTTATCGCGAGTCCGCCGATCCTCTTCCAATGGCAGTTGAACGGCACCAACCTGCCGGGCGCGACGGCGAAGATGCTGGTCTTGACCAATCTGGTCCTCGGCCAATCGGGCACCTACTCGGTCGTCATCAGCAACCGTTTCGGGACGATCACGAGTCCCGGAAGCGTCCTGGGCGTGGTGCCTCTCATCCTCGAACAGGATCTCCAGAGCCAGACGATCTTCCTCGGCGGTTCGGTGTTCATGTCCGTGAGTTCCCAGAGCGTCCTGCCGGTGACCTATCAATGGCGGCTTTCCGCGACCAACCTGCCGGGCGTGACCGGCGATTCCCTGACGTTGACCAACGTGGCCTACGGACAGGCGGGCAGCTATACGGTCGTCGCCAGCAACAGCGCCGGGGCTGTTGTCAGCGCGAAGGGCGTGCTGGCCGTCGTGCCGCTCGCCGCCTGGGGCCGCAACTCCAACGGCACGACCACGGTCCCGGGCGGACTCAGCAACGTGGTCGCGGTCGCGGGTGGCAACACCCACACGCTCGCGCTCAGGTCCGACGGCACCGTGGTCGCATGGGGCGGCGGCGCGGCGACCAACGTTCCGGCGGCCCTCGGCAACGTCATGTCCCTCGCGAGCGGGCCGCACCACGTGTTGGCCCTGCGCACCAACGGCCTCATCGCGGCCTGGGGCTCCAACACGTTCGGCCAGGCGACCGTGCCGCCCGGCGTGACCAACGCCGCGGCGCTCGCGTGCGGGGATTTCCATGGGCTCGCTCTGAAGCTAGATGGTTCCGTCGTGGCCTGGGGTTTGAACACGTCCGGCCAGACGAACGTCCCCGCCACGCTGAGCAACGTGGTCGCGCTCGCGGCCGGCCGTGACTTCAGCATCGCGCTTCGCGCCGACGGATCCCCCGTTGCTTGGGGCGGCAATACGTGGGGCCAGACAAACATTCCGCCCGGCCTGAGCAATGTGGTCGCCGTATCCGCCGCGGCATTACGCGTTCTTGCGTTGCGGAACGACGGCACCGTCAGCGCGTGGGGACAGTTCTCCCAGGCCGACTTGGACGTGGCTTCGAGCATCAGCAACGTCGTCGCGCTTTCGGTGGGTGAGGACTGCAATCTGGCCCTGCGCAGCGACGGAACGGTCGTCGCCTGGGGCGACAACTCGTCGGGCCAGACCAACGTGCCTTCGTGGGTCACGCGGGTGGGCGGCATCGGCTCCGGCTCAGCCCACAATCTGGCCGCGCCCGCCATCGGCGCGCCTTTCGTCACGACACGGCTCGCCACCCGGCGGGCTGCGCCCGGTGACACCGTGTTCTTCCGCGTGGAGGCGAACGGTGAACGACCGCTCCGCTACCAATGGAGGTTCAAGGGCCTTGAACTTGCGGGCCGCACCAACTCCGTCCTGCAGCTGGCCGGCATTGGACTCGTGGATGAAGGCGACTACTCCGTAACAGTCAGCAATTCCCTCGGCGTCGCCAGCGTTCCCTCCGGACGGTTGCTTGTGCCGAAGCCGGTCTTCCAAACGGTCCTGGACAACAACCTCGTCTGGAGCTCGGGCGGGACCAATGTGTGGTTCGGCACTTCGGCTCCGACGCACGACGGCCTCGGCGCCGCACAGAGTGGTTCCATCACCAACAGCCAGGAAACCTGGCTGCAGACGTTGGTGAACGGGCCGGGTCGCCTGACCTTTTGGCGGAAGATCTCGTCCGAGCCGGACTATGATTTCCTGGAGCTCTTCATAGACGGCGTTCTCCAACCGGGACGGATTTCCGGCGAAGTCGATTGGCAGAAGCAGACCAACACGATTCCAGCCGGAACCCACGCGTTGCGCTGGCGTTACCAGAAGGACATCGCCGACAGCGGCGGCGCGGATGCGGCGTGGCTTGACGAAGTGGTGTTCACTGCGCTGGTCCCGTTTCAACCGGCCGGCGAAGGCGGAACATTCGTTTCGAACGGGCTGTTTTCAATGAAGCTCCTGGGATCGGCCGGATCGGTGCTCGTCCTGGAAAACTCCTTCAACCTGGTCGATTGGTTTCCGTTGCGCACCAACCTCGTGCCCGCCGGCGGACTGGAATTCTCCATTCCCATCGGCACGAACGATCAGCAGTTCTTCCGCGCATGGTCGGTGCCGTGATGGGTTGCCTGACGTGGCACCCCAGTCGGCTGGCCATCGGAATTTTGCCGAAGGCAAAGGTCGGGCATTGATCGCCTGCGGGATTCTGGGACAACAGGCGCCGGAAGGATCCATCACCCGCAAAACCCATGAGCTGGTTCTACATCGCGAACACCGAACAGAAGGGGCCTGTCACCGACGACGAGCTGGCTGTGCTGGTTGAGACCGGCGTTGTCACCGCCGAGACGCAAGTTTGGCGGGAGGGCTTCGCGGAATGGAAACTATACGGCGACGTGGCGACGGCTTCGGCGGTCGCGCCCGCAGGCGGCCTCACATTGGGCCTGGCCGGCGGCACCTGCTCCGAATGCGGCCAGTCGTTCGCGCACGAGGATCTGGTCAAGATTGGCGGCCGCGCCGTGTGCGGAGCCTGCAAGCCGACCATGGTTCAGCAGATCAAGGAGGGTGTTTCCGACGACACGGCCGCCGAGGAAATGCGACGAACCTACTTCCGCCACGAACTGGCGGTCTGGACGGTGGGCGGGATTGTCTTTGTCGGAGGAGGATCGATCTTTGTCCTGGCTGGAGCACTTGCTCCGTTCTCAAAGAGCGAGGGGGCGCCCGTTTCGAACCCAGCGGTGGAAATGGCAGTTCGAGTCGCCGTCTCGGCCATGATCGCCGGCTTCGGAGTTGCGGAGATCTGGATTGGCCTAAAGCTGAGGAAGCTCGACCCGAGATTTAGGATTCCCGCAGCGGTGATCGCTGGCATAGGGATCGCGGGAGGAATTACGACATGCATCGGCTGGATCGTCCCAGCCTATATCCTCTGGCTGCTGGTCTCGCAGAAGGGAAAGATCGTCTTCTCCGAAAAGTATGCCCGTGCGATCGAGATGACTCCGCATATCAAGCCCAGGATGTGGATTGTGCTCAAAATCCTGCTCATCTTGTTCGGCGTTCTGATCGTCCTTGGCCTTGTGGCTGTGCTATTCGGGCGCGGTTCTGGCGGGAACTAGCAGCGATCTAAAAAGCAAAACGGGTCCAAGCGCCTGCTTGGACCCGTTTCGTTTTCCAATGGGATGCCCCGTGGGCCTACCACCCGCGCTCGATGCTGCGGCGCTGCCAGAGGAACTCGAACATGTTGCCCTCGTGCGGCTGGTCCCAGGAGATCTTCATGGTGGAGACGGGCCCGATGTTCAGGCGGTCGATCTCGCCGAAGGCGTAGAGCTGTTCGATGAACGCGGGGTCCTTGGTGATGGCGGAGCAGGCTAGGGTGTAGCCGAGGTGTTTCAGCATCTCGGCCTGCGGAACCTGCACGACGCAGGCGTAGGGGCAGAGGTATTCCCGGTTGTAGAGAGGATGGGTGACGCTCTCGGCGTGTATGATCGTCGGGCGCAGGTAGACGCCACCTTCAAAGGATGCCTTGCGCGGGCCGTTGCGATACTTGGCGGTCACGTCGGTCGCGCCCGGAGTTTTGAGACCGTCTTCGATCTGGGTGTCGATGAAGTCGGCCATCTTCAGATTGGCGAAACCGGCGAGCCTGGCGTTCTCGTCGTTGTTCGGCAGCGGGGCGAAGGGACCGATCTTCTGCGCGAGCGCGTCGGCGATCTCGGCGGCGTATTTCGGCACGAGGATGGCCGAGGCGTTGATGCAGGAGCGGCCGCCGTTGTCGCTGATGGAGGCGGCCATGACGTCGATGTAGTCGCGCCAGTTCTCGATGCAGTCGTCGCCGATGAGGAACTTGCTCCAACCCGGGCCGTGCAGCTGGATCGCCGGGTTGTTGGCGTATTGGGCCATCGTGTTCTTGTCGCCGAAGATGAGCGCGCGGCCGCAGCTCTTGAGGATTTCGCCGGAGCCTTCGTGATCGGTCGGATAGTAGCTGAAGGCCTCGGCTGGCGCACCGGCGGCGATGAATGCCTGGATGAGGCGATAGGGCGTCCACGGCTCTTCCTTGCCTGGCTTGATGACGACGGGCGTCTTCAGCGCGATGGAAGGGAGCCAGAGGGAATTCACCGCCGGCGAGTTGCTCGGCATGACGAGGCCGAGCGCTTGCGCGGTGGGGAAAAAGCTCAGGCTGGTGCCGAACTGTTCGCCCTGGCCCTTGTCGATGATGGAGAAGTCGAGTCCGCGGGAGAGGCCGTTGAGGATCTCCTGCATGTGGGTCAGCGCATAATGGATCTTGGCCATGTTGCGTTTGACCATGATCCACGGCAGGCCGGACGTGCGGGACAGCAGCTCGATGTATTCCTGGCCGGACTGGGTGTGGCCCTTGTCGCCGAGGGGCAGTGTGCCGTTGAGGAAGAACTCGCCGGCCTTGGCGCTGATCTCCATCAATTGGGCGACGGTGAATTTGTTCAGCGCCTTGCGGCCTTCGGAGATCTTCGCGAGATCCTTGCGGACGATGCCGGCGTTGACGGTGCTGACCTTGGCGACGACCTCGCCGGTCTTGTGGTCCTTGACCTCGATCTGGTCGAGGGATTCATAGGCGCGGCCACGGCGCAGGACGGGGATGTGGGGGAGTGTGCTCATGCTTGTTCGCTCAGTAGACGCCTTCGACAATCGTCTTCTCCATCGCGCCGAACGGACGGACTTCGGCGACGCCGTCCCAGGCGTAAATGTCGCGCGGGGCTTTGCGGAGGGCTTCGTCGCGTTCGAGGAAGCGGGGCATGAAGAATTCCTTCGTCAGCGTGGTCAGCTCGACCCGGCCCCATTCGTTGTAGGCCTTGAGCGTGTCGGTCTTGTTCGGATCGACGACACGGAGCACGGCACGTGGCTGCGGCGGATAATAGCTGATGGAGAACTTGTCCTCGGGCGTGAGCTGCACACTGGCGGCCAGGCCCATCAGGGTGTTGCCGTAGGTGGGATAGAAACCGATGCGGCCTTCGAGCACTTCCTCGACGATGAAGCGCACATACTGCGGGGCCATGGTGGTTCCGCCGCAGAAGACGCCGCGGATGCCGCCTTCGTAGAGATCGACCTTCTCGGCGAGGGCTTCGAGAAGCTTGGGCGTGGTGAAGAGGCCGGTGACCTTGCGGTTCTTGAGGATGGTGACGGCCTGGTCCACGACGTGGTCCATGTATTGGCGCGCGACATCATACTGCTTGTTCGAAAGCACCTTTTTCACGAAGCGCGGATCGAGGTCGATGAAGTAGCAGGAGCTTCCGCGGACGTTGGCGAGATGCTCGATGGCGAGGCGGAGGCGGCGCGGACCGGTGGGACCGACCATCAGCCAGGCGCCGCCGCGCGGGAAATGTTCGTCGCTGATTTTATCGCTGAACTCGGAGTAATCGACCTTGTAGTCGTTCCAGCCGATGCGCTGCTTAGGCATGCCGGTGGTGCCGCCGGTCTCGAAGATGTTGAAGGGTTGTCCCTTGAAGGCGGCGGGCACCCAGACCTCGGGCTGCTCGTCGCGGAGCCATTCGTCCTGGAAGTGGGGGAACTTGGCGATGATGTCGGAGAATTTGGTGATCTCTGTGAGCGGGTTCCAACCAGCCTTCTTGGCCCAGCCGAGCCAGAAGGGGCTGCCGGTTGCGGGGCTGAAGTGCCACTGGATGATCTCACGCACATGGGCGTCGAGCTGTTCCTGGGCTTTCTGAATGTCTGCGGGTGTCGGGTTAGCCATGGGAGGGGAGGGTAGTCAGGTTTTTCGGGAGTTCAAATCGGCCGGAAAGAAAACGGCCGCAGCTCGGGTGGGGAGCTGCGGCCGTGTGTGTGATTTATTTCAGCGGCGCTGTGGCCTTGGTCGGATCTTGAAGCGCGAAGAGGTGCGACTGCGAACCGACATACATCACGCCGTTGGCCACGATGGGCGTGGAGTAAATGGGAGCGCCGAAGTTGGTTTCGCTGATGAGCTTCTTCTCCTTGGTTGCGGCCAGGACCACGAAGTCCCCGTCTTCATCTCCCGCGTAGACCTTGCCATCCGCGACGAAGGTGCTGCCCCACATGTGCGCCTTCATGTCGTGGGTCCAGTAGAACTTGCCGGTCTCGGCATCGAGGCAGTGGATGAAGCCCGAGAAATCTCCGACGAAAAGCAGTCCGCTTTCGGGATCGATGGAGACGGTGGAGATGCTGCGATGGATGCCCTTGTAGTCCCAGATCAGGCCGGTCTTGGTGATGTCGCCGGTCTTGGTCGCATCGATGCAGACAAGATGGCCGACGCCTTCGCCGTGCTCCGGGTCCTGTCCAATGGCCACATAGACGCGGTTCTTGTAGAAGACGGGCGTCGAGTTGATCTCGGACGGGCCTTCGGCTGCGGGATACTTGATCGGCTTTCCATCCTTCACCTTGTATTCGGGCGGAACGGCGTCGAACCACCAGACCTTCTTGAGGAAGCTCGATTCGCCGTCCTTCACCGGGGTCGTGTCGAGGGCGTAGAGCACCCCGTCGCCGCCACCGAAATAGACCTGCGACTTGCCGTTGATTTTGCCGGTGGAGGGAGAGGTCCACTGGCCGTGGTAGATGCGGGGGCCGATGCCGGCGTCGTCCTCGCCGAGGAGCACGCCGGTCTTGGGATCAAGGGCGATGAAGCTCGGGGAATTGGGGGAAGGAATGTTGACGTGGGTCCAGTCCTGGCCGTTGGAGGTGCAGACGAAGAGCTTGCCGTCGACGATCTGGACGGAGCAGTTCGCGGCGTTGTGCGGGAACACGCCGAGCTCGTCCATCATGTCGTAGCGCCAGATGATGTCGGCGTCCTTGGGGCCGGGCTCCATGGGCGGTTTGCCGGTGTCGAGGGTGACGTATTTGGCCTCGTCCTTGTAGGGGCCGTCGTTGCCGTTGGTCATGCCGTTGACATCGAGGCAGAGCACTTCGCAGCGGCTGGTGACGATCCAGAGCCGGTCACCGACGACGAGAGGCGCAGCGAGCAGGCCGAGCTGTTCCCAGTCGTTGACCTTGCCGGATTTCAGCTTGGGCACGACGAGTTGCCAGAGCAGGTCGCCGGTCTTTTCGTCGAGGCACATCAGGATCGAACGGTCACCGACGTGGCGCTTGTCGCGCGGCGTTTCATTGTTCGTGCCGACGAAGACCTTGCCGCCGGAGACGACGGGATTGCCGTAGCTCTGGGAGCCGAGCTTGATGGCCCACTTCACGTTCTTCGTCGTGGCGATGTCCACTTCCTCCGTGCCGGTCTTGAGTTTGCCGGCGTCGAACTTGTCGGGAAGGCCCTTGGCCTTGGAATACATGTTGCGCCCGGGATCGTTGCCGCCCCATTGCGGCCAGTCTTCGGCGCGGGTGATGGTGCCGCAGGCGAGGAGCGCGGCCGTCAGAAGCGTGAGGTGTTTCATGGTGTGGACTCTTGGGATTGGTGGCGAAACTCAGTTGGCGGTGACGCTGATGTTGTCGATGTAGGCGCGTTGTTCCTGCGGCGAGAAGGTGAATAAGCCAGGCGCGCCGTTGGCGTTGGCATACTTGTGCGGCACCTCGATGGTCCATGCCTCCGGCTCGGGATCGCCCTTCTTCCAGGCCTTCGCCTTGACCACGCCGGATCCGTCGGGCGCGAGATCGACGCGCGACTTGAGGTGATACCAGGCGTTGGGCGCCCACTTGAAGGGCACGGCAACCTTGAGGCGTTCCTGGTTGGAGTTCACTTCGAGCTCCTGGGAATTGCCCTTCAACACGATGATGTAGCGTTGGTTGATGACTCCGACTTCCGACATCTTGCGGCGGTTTCCCTCGGTCATCACGTCGGCCTCGATGGTGTAGTTCTTCGTTTCGGGATGGCCGAAAAAGATCTGGGCGCGTTGGAAAAGTTTGTTGTCGATCGTCTTCGTCAAAGCCTTGGTGCTGCCTTCACCGGGAGCTTGCCGGACTTCGAAGCGGAAGCGGGCCGAGTTCCACGGCAACGGGGGGAAGTTGAACGCAGTGGCCGGCTCGATCGTGTTCGTGGTCATGTTGCTGAGTTCCACGTTTTCGAAGTCCACCTTGAGCGGCAGCCCGGGAAGGATGCGGCCCTTAATGTAGCCGGTCAGGGCGCCGAGCGTGGCCTTGAACTGGCCGGCGCTGGGAACAGGCGCGGCGTCCGCGACCAGGCGTCCTTCGGCGTCGAAGGCCGCTTTCATGGTCACCTTGACCAAGGCGGTCGGGGGAATAAACGACTCCCATTTCACCGTCTTCGGATCGACGTTTTCGTCGACCGTGAAGCCGTTGGCGTCCAGCGAGCGGATGCGGAACGACTTCTTTTCGCCGGGCTTGAGCAGCACCTCGTAAGGGATCGCCTGAAGGTGGGTGGCGGGCCCGGCCTTGGGCCAGTCGGCTGATTTCGCCTGCGGGGGAAGTCCCGGATTGTGGCCCGCTTTGCCGAAGGCGTAGAGCTTCTTGTCGGTCTGGATGTAGAGTTTGCCGTTGTAGCCGATGGGCGAGCCGAAGCATTTCCCAACGAGCACGGTGCGGCTGAGGATCTCGCACTTCTCGCGGCTGGGCTTGATGACGAAGAGCTCGCCGGAACCGCCTGTTTCACCGGCTTCGGCCGCCTTCTTCGCGGCCTCTTCGCCGAGGGCGGCGGTATACATCGCGACGTAGAGTTTGCCATCGGCGTAGAAGGGCGTGCTCTGGCGCTGCTCGATGGCGAGCTTCTGTTCCCAGAGGAGCTTGCCGGTGTCCGCATCGATGGCGGCCAGGTCGCCGACCCCGGTCACTTCGTAGATGGTGTTGCCTACGAGAACGGGCGAACTCGCGAGCGAGCCGACCTTCGGCTGGCGCCAGACTTCGAGCTCCTTCGGTCCGAAGACGTGGGGTGTCGTGGCGTTTGACGGCGTCACGCTGACGGGAATGCGGAAGGCGGACATGCGGCCGATCTCGGAGCTGTCGATGTTTTCCGATTCATGGACGGCGATGAGCTTGTCCTTGTAGCGGATCAATGCGGCGTTGATGCCGCCTTTGGCTCCGGCCTTGGCGAAGGAGAAACGCCAGAGCGGCTCGCCCGTGCGGGCGTTGATGGCGAGCAGGGTCGAATCGCCGCCGGCGCTGTAGAGCACGCGTTTGCCGTTCCAGAAGTCGAGATACGGCTGCGAGAAGGTATTGTCCTGCGGGCGATCCCCGGGGGCGCTGGACCAGACGAGTTCCCCGGTCTTTTTGTCGAACGCGTAGAACCTGTCGCCGGCCGCACCGTGGGCACCCCACGAACTGGTGATGCCGCGGATGATGACCAGTTCCTTGTCCACGATAGGCGTGGCGGTCCGGCTGTTGGGGAAGGTCAGTCGCCCGAACTCCTCCATCATCGAATGTTTCCAGAGGATTTTGCCGTCGGCCGTGAAGCACAGGAGAATGCCCTGCGTGCCTTGGACGTAGACGTTGCCGGTCTCGGGATCGACCGTCGGGCTGGAGGTGGAGTATCGGAGGTAAATCGTGTCGCTGAGGAAGTCGTTCTCGCGATGTTCCCAGATCAACTTCCCGTTCTCAGCGTCGAAACAGCGCGTGACTTCCTGCAGCTCCGGGCCATCTCCGAGGTAGCCGTTAATGTAGAGCCGGCCGTTGGCGATGACCGGCGTCGACTGCCCCGGGAAATCGGCGGTCCACAGCGTCTTCTTGGCGTCGACGGTTGCGGGCAATCCCTTTTCCTGGGAAACGCTGGTCTGTTCAGGTCCGCGCCAGTTCAACCAACCGCGGACAGGTTCGGCGGCACCGGAGGACAGGGAACCGGCGAGGAGCACCAGGGAAATGAATCTTGGAACATGCATGGAGTTGTCAGTTGAAAACCGTTTCCGCAGGCTGTGTCGCGGAAATGGCGGTTTGATTGGTGCAAATCATTCTACACGAGTTTGCACCATGCAACCGAAATAATACTTACACGTATCAATTCGACCGAGCCTGATTGTCCAACGCCATGCCGCGCGCCAAATCATCCCAGCCCGACCCGCTCCCGATCGACAGCCCCAACCGCCGTCGCCTGCCCATCCTTCTGCGCCGTGCCTGGTATGGGTTGAACCAGACGTTCCGCAGGCGCATTGCGCATCTGGGGGTGACCCCCGACCAGTTCACCGCCATGCGGACAATCTTGGAAGGTGGCGACGAAGGCGTGTTCCAGAGCGCGCTCACCCTCCAGATGGCCAGTGATCCGAACACGATCGCGTCGCTGCTCGAGCGCATGTCGAAAGCCGGAATGATCGAGCGCCAAGTCCATGAAAAGGACCGGCGCGCCTACCGGATCCGAATGCTTCCGAATGGCTTGGAGAAATACGAGGAGGCCCGAGGCATCGCGGTCGCGTTGCAACAGGAGCTTCTCGTGGGTGTGCCGGAGGCGGACCGCGAACGGTTTCTTGAGATGCTGGCGACGGTTGCAGACACCTGCCACGAGCTCGCAAGGACGGAGCAGAAGCGGCCCAAAGGTTCCGCCGGAACGTAGGTCTTCCGCCGATCTGGAATTTCCGCTACTTGAGCGCTTCGCCGGCCTCTCGCGAGGCCCTGCGCCGGACGGAGTAGCGTTTCACCAATTCGTCCGCGACGACTCCGGCGAGGATCACGGCGCCGATGATGGCGAACTCGATGTTGTTGTGGTTGGTCACGAGCGTGACCACGTTCCGCAACACGAGGATCAAGGCCGTCCCGATGAGAACGCCGAGGATGGAGCCCTGGCCACCCCGCAGGCTGCAGCCGCCGAGCACCGCCGCTGCAATGGCGTAAAGTTCGTAGAAGTTTCCGAAATCGACCGGCTGCGCCGAGTTCACATCCAGCACGAAGAGCACGCCTCCCAGGCCCGCGAGCGTCGAGCAGATGACGTAGGCGAGGATGATCATCGCTCCGGTGTTGATGCCGCTGTAGCGGGCCGCATCCTCGTTGCGGCCGAGAGCCATGAGGTAGCGGCCATAGATGGTGCGGTTGAGGAAAACCGCGGCCAGCACCGCCACGACGACCAACACCACCCACGGCGCGGGGATCTCGAAGCCCTGCACGAATGGGATCGCGATCTTGCCGGTCGAGAGCACACGGAGGTCCTTGTAATCGTTGCCGAAGCCGACCGTCTGGTCGCCCGTGAAGCCGCGCGTGACGCCCCGGTAGAGCATCAACCCGCACAGGGTCACGATGAACGGCTGTAGCCGCAGCCGCGTGATGAGCAGGCCGTGGATGAGTCCAATTCCCACGGACACGACGAGCACGGCTGCCAACGCCGCCGGCAGCGGCCACTTCTGAACGGTGAGCAGCCAAGGCAATCCGCAGCCGACAAGGCAGATGACCGATCCGATGGAGAGGTCGATGCCGCCGGTGACGATGACAAAGCTGACGCCGATCCCGATGATTCCGAACAGCGCCGTCCGGCGGATGAGGTTCTCGATGTTGTAGCCGGACCGGAAGCTTTCGCTCACCAGGGCGGCAAACAGGCAGACGGCGAGCAGCAGGCCGAAGATGCCGAGGAGTTTTTTCATGCGATGGCGGAAGTGGCGGGGCCGGTGGCGAGATGCATCACGGCTTCTTCGCTGAGTTCGTCGCGCTGGAGTTCGCCCGTGAGGCGGCCCTCGTGCATCACGAGCACCCGGTCGCTCATGCCGAGGATCTCCTCCATTTCACTGGAGACAAAAAGAATCGCCACGCCCTTGCCCGCCAGTTCCTCCATGAGCTTGTAGATCTCCTGCTTCGCGCCGACGTCGATGCCCCGGGTGGGTTCGTCGAGGAGGATCACGCGGGGCTGGATGGCCAGCCATTTTCCGAGAACGACCTTCTGCTGGTTGCCGCCGGAAAGGAACTGGACCACCTGCCGGTCGTTCGGCGTCTTGATGCGCATCGACGCGATCATTTTGCTGCTCACCTCGAGTTCGCGGCCATGGTTAAGAAAACCGTTTCGCTGCTCAAGGCGGAGGCTGGCGAGGCTGACATTTTCCCGCACGGGCATTTCGAGCACCAAACCCTGCTTCTTGCGATCCTCCGGCACGAGGGCGAGGCCGGCTTCGATCGCTTCTCGCGGCGAAGTTGGGGCGATGGACTTTCCATTCACTTCGACCGTGCCACCGAGGGCCGGTGCGACTCCGAAAAGCGACAGCAACACTTCGGTGCGCCCGGCGCCGACGAGTCCGGCCAGTCCGACAATTTCGCCGGCGTGGACCTGAAAACTCACCTCGTGACGGGGATGGGCGGGAGTGCGAAGGCGCTCGACGCGCAGGGCGATGTCGCCGGTCCGATGCGGCCGGTGCGGGTAGAACTGCGAGAGGTCGCGGCCCACCATCAGCTTCACCATCGCCCCGTGGCTGATCTCGGCTCGGGCCAGGCCGCCGCTGTTCTCGCCGTCGCGCAGGACCATGACGCGGTCGGCAAGCCGCTTCACTTCGCCGAGCCGGTGCGAGATGTAGACGATGCTCACGCCGCGCGCCCGCAGGTCCTGGATGACCTTGAACAGGTTTTCGGCCTCGCGGGCCGAGAGGCTGGAAGTCGGCTCGTCCATGATGAGGACGCGGGCCCGGGTTGAGAGGGCCTTAGCGATCTCCACCAACTGCTGCTGGCCGATGGCGAGGGAACTGACGAGCACGTCGGTCCCGACGTCCAACCCCACGGCATCGAGGAACTGCCGGGCTTCAAGACGCATCCGAGCCGTGTCGATCAGGCCGAACCGAAGCGGTTCCCGGCCAAGGAAGATGTTGGCCGCGACGTCGAGGTTGTCGGCGAGGTTGAGTTCCTGGTGGATGAGCGCGATGCCGCAGGCGAGGGCGTCATGGACGGAGCGCAGGGCGATGGGTTCGCCGTCCAGCAGGATTTCGCCGGAGTCGGCGGACTGCACGCCGGCGAGGATTTTCATCAGCGTGCTTTTGCCCGCTCCGTTCTCGCCGATGACGGCGAGAACCTCACCGCGTTCAACCGCGAGGCTGACTCCCTTGAGCGCACGCACGCCGGGGAACGACTTTATCAGCTGGCGGGCTTCGAGGAGCGGGGCGGGCATGGCGGACTTCAGGAACCGGCAGGTTCGCCGGTGGAACGGAAAGCCTCGGTCATTTCCCGCCGACCTTCGCCTTCAGGTCGGTCCAGAAGTCGTCCACGTTGTCTTTGCGGATCTGCCGAGCCGGGATGTCGATGAACTTGCTGGCGGGCACGATGGCGTTGTTGCCCTTGAGGATCTCGTTCAGGACCTCGACCGACTTGTAGCCATACATGTAGGGGTTCTGCACGACGGTGCCGTGCACGGTGCCTTTCTTAATGCCGTCCAACGTCGCGTCGTCCTCGTCGAAGGCGACGACTTTGACCTTGTTCAACTTGCCGGCCTGCTGGAGCGCTTCGAGCATGAGTGGCGGGTTGTAGGCGAAGAGGCCGACCATGCAGCCGAGGTCGGGATACTTGGCGAGCGCATCCTCGGCATTGGCCTTGCCCTTGGCGCGGTCGAACTGGTCGGTCAGCGTGCCGAGGATCTTGAATCCGTTTCCTTCAAGCACCTTGCCGGGTTCGTCGTAGTTCGAAGGATTCTCCGGCCGGCCGAGGATCGCGTCGATCGTGCCCTGGCGACGGCGCTTGGCGTTGTCCTGTTCCAGCCGGCCGATGAAAATCATGACCGTGCCGCCCTTGGGCATCGCTTCGCGGACGAGGTCGCCGCAGAGGCGGCCGGCCTTGTAGTTGTCCATGCCGATGTAGACGAGGCGGTCGCTGTCCGGTGCGTCGGAGTCGTGGGTGATGAGCTTGGTGCGTTTGGCGGCCTGGTTGAGCAGATCGGTCTGGTTCGCCGGGTCGATCGGGCTCACGGCGATGCCGTCCACTCCCTTGGTGAGAAGGTCCTCGATCATGCGCTTCTGGTCGCTGATGCCTTCGACCGGCATGAGCGTCTG
>Ga0163144_10004407_pt1 | contig 31726 bp, 12 predicted proteins | sample OliLak19BULKMAT1_FD_123175 | JGI IMG/M metagenome (GOLD analysis project Ga0163144, IMG submission 123175) | Freshwater microbial mat bacterial communities from Lake Vanda, McMurdo Dry Valleys, Antarctica - Oligotrophic Lake LV.19.BULKMAT1 | ecosystem: Environmental > Aquatic > Freshwater >... | reverse complement strand
GTGAGACCCGCCGGGAAGGTGTCCGGTAACTGTACCGTCGTCAGCGCGCCCGGATTGGTGCCCGGGTTGGTCACACTCAGGGTCAGCGTCGTCGAGCCGCCCGGGGTGATGGTGCCGCCCATGGCTTTGGTCGCCGTCGGCGGCGTGTAAACGCTGATGGTTTGTGCTGTGACGCCATTTGTGATGCCACTGGAAGGGTTGATACTAGCCGCGTTATTGGTGTAAGGACCGCCCGCTGTGTTGCCACGTACCGTGAGCGTGACCGTACAGGTGCCACCTGCAGCCACGTCAATACCAGAGACAGTGAACGGTTGCGTACCATCGGCTGCGGTAAAGGCCGGGGTACCCGTACAAGTGGTCGAAGGTGCCGTCGGGTTGGCAATCACGATGCCCGCAGGCAGGGTGTCGGTGAAGGAGAGTCCCGCCCTGATGATGTTGCCCACTGCTGTGTTGGTGAGCGTGAAGGTCAAGGTGGTGGTCTGGCCAATACCGATGTTGGCCGCCCCAAAGACTTTGGTCAAGATTGGTTGTGGCCGAACCGTAAGGTTCGCCGTATTCGATGCAGCGCCAGTACTGGCCTGCGTGGAGGACACGCCGGACGTGGTATTCGGTTGCACACCCACGACGTTGCTCTTTACCGTAACAGTTACCGTACAAGTTGCATTTGGCAGTATCGTCAGTCCCGCAAACGTCAACGCGGTCTGATTATTTGTGAAGGCGTTGGTAGCGGCTCCGGTACAAGTTCCAGCGGCATTTTGATTAGCGCTAATGGTCATGTTCGCCAGCGTGTCTGTGAACCCGGCGCCCGTGAGACTGATCGAATTGGAATTGGTCAGTTGAAACGTGATCGTACTGGTACTGATGTTGTCTGCATCAATCGCAGTGGGCGCAAATGCCTTCGTTATCGTCGGTGACGCTGCCATAACAATGAGATTGGCTGTGTTAGACACCGCTCCGGTCATTGCCAGCGGTCCCGTCACTGACACCGTGGAGGTGGTGTTTGGAAGGGTTCCCGGTGTATCGCTAGTGACCAACAACGTGATCGTGCAGGTTCCACTTGGGAACGTGAGGGCGGTGAAATTCAATAAGCCGGTCTGCTGGTCGGTAAATGCGTTGCCAGCGACGCCGCCGCAAGTTCCACCGGCACTCTGGGCGCCGCTGATGCGAATACTGGTCAGCGTGTCGGTGAAATTTCCGCCCGTCAGTGGCACTGTATTGTTGTTGGTGATGGTGAACTGCATGGTCGACGTGCCATCAGCCGAAATAGTGCCAGGTGTGAACGACTTAGTCGTTATCGGCACACTGAACACCGTCAAACTGGCATTTACACCACTCGCATCGATATTCGTGGTGGCACCTGTTACACGAGATGGATCGTTTACATAGGTGCCTTGCGTCGCCGACACTACATTTACGCGAAGTTGGCAGGACGCCACTCCAGCGTTTATGGATGCCCCAGTGACCGCGATTGCGGTTGTTGGCGCCACTGTCACAGTGAAAGCGGGGGCCGCGAACACCGCGCCCGCCGGGCAGTTTGTCGACAAGCCGGGCGTTCCGGCAACGGTCAACCCTGTTGGCAGCGTGTCTGTGAAGTTGATGCCCGTGACTGCAGGCGAACCACCACCGTTTGTAATCAGGAATGTCAAAACACTGTTAGTAGCGGTCTGAACAGTGGTGGGAGCGAACGACTTGGTGAGGACCGCGCGGGATGCTGACAGACACTGATTAGTGACGCCATTGACGAGCCCGGTTACCGAAACGTTAGGGGCACCATTGGTGAAATTGGCATCAGGACAAGTGCCGAATTGCCCAGCTCGATTCGTCACCGTGATGGTTACCGTACAAGATGCCCCGGCCGCAATTTCTACGCCGGACACAGTCAAAACATCGCTATTTGCGCCGCTCACTACCCGCGCGAGCGCTGCGCCGCCGGTACTGGCGCAACCACCGCCAGCCACGCCACTGTAGGTCAACCCGGCAGGCAAAGTGTCTACAAAACCCACGTCGGTTCGCGCTTGATTGTTGGTGCCCGTGTTGGAGATGGTGAACGTCAGGGTCGCATTGGCACCATTGGCAATCGCGGTAGTGCTAAAAAGCTTGCTTAGAGTCGGTAGCGCTCGAACGGTCACACCGCTAGTCGTGACGCTGTTCGTTATCCGCACGGGAAGACTAATGCTCCCGATCGTATTGTTGTACGGGCCTCCGGGCACGTTACTCGTCACGTTTACGGTGATCGTGCAAGTTGCCTGGGCCAACGTCATGTCTGCATTTGTAACGGTAATCACACCCGAACCTGGCAAAGCCGTCGCGGAAACGTTGGGACAGGTTCCACCGACACCCGCAGGGTTTGCTATAACCAAATTGGTGGGGAGCGTATCTACGAATGAAATACCAGTCTGTGCGGGGTTATTGACACCGTTGGTCAACGTGAACGTCAGTACCGATGTGCCACCCTGATCAATGGTGGTCGGTAAAAATGCCTTATTGAAACTTGCCTGGCGCACCGCAAGGTTTGCGGTATTGGACACAGTCCCCGCCGTCAACGTGATCGGCCCGGTTGCTGCCACGCCGGATGTGGTATTTGGCAGGCCTGGGCTGGCAGTCAAGCTGGTCACGACAAAAGTAACGGTGCAACTCGCTCCGCCCGCAGGAATTGTCAAACCAGTAATCGCAATTGCCGTTTGGCCCGCCGTGAGAGCGTTGCCCGAAGCGCCACCGCAAGTACCGCCGGCTGGAGCAGTCGCCGCTATGCTCATGTTGGTGAGCGTGTCGGTAAAGCTGGCACCACTCAGCGCAGCCGTATTTGTTGCACTATTGGTAATTGTCAGCGTAACGGTAGACGTACCACCAATACCAATGTCAGTCGGCGAAAACGCTTTGGCAATTGTGGGGCGGGCTACTGCGTTAACTGTTGCAGAATCGCCGGCTGTGGTTGTAAAGCCTCCCGTCCCTGTGTTGAGAACGGTCGCGGTATTGACGTAATTGCCGCCCGTAGTGGTCGCAGGAATGGTTACGGGGCAAGTAAGCGTACAAGTTGAATTAGCAGCGAGTCTTAAACCGGTTCCCGTTGTGGCAAATTGCAACGAAGTTGCTGAACCGGTGTTTGGTACAGCTGTTCCCAATGCTGTCACACTATTGAATCCGCAGGATGCGGCAGGGGCCGCAGCGGTTATCGTGCAGGAGTTGGGTACCGTATTTAGGGTCAGAGTCTGCCCCCCCACAGTAGGCATTGGGTCGGCCGCATTGAACACTACATCTTGTGCAGCGGTGCCGGCCGACAGATTCTGAATAGTGAAAACCATATTCAGGCTGGTGCCCACCACTGCCTGCGCTTGACTAAATGACTTTGTATAAATGAGACGGTTTAACCCATTGGCCGCGACATTGAGCGTGTCCGTCGCGGTTGGACCAGCGACTGGCGTCTGAGTACTTGTCACGCCAGAAGTAACGTTTACATATGCGGCAACAATGGCTGACAAAACCGGTACGGTTATGACACACGATGAGTTTGGCGAAATTGAACCACCGGTCAGTGTTACAACAGAGGTACCCGCAGTAGCCGTCAGCGTGCCGCCGCAGCTATTTGTGGGCGCTGTTGGCGCCGGCACCGGCGACGCCGCAATGTCCAGATTGGCGGATGGAAAGTTGTCAGTAATTGCAACTCCCGTAAGCGCCGTGCTGGTCGGATTAACGAGTGTCAACGTCAACACGGAGAAGTTCGCTGGGCCATTGGGAATCGTCGACGGGCTGAATGACTTCGTGACAGTAGGTGATGCAAGCACCGTCAGCGTCCCAGTAGCGCCAGTACCGGCAGTTGGCGTCTGAAAAGTGGTGACGCCACTCACGATATTATTGTAGACGTTAGCAACGGTCGCAGTTACGTCAACGAGTATCGTGCAGCTACCGCTCGTAGGAATATTTATACCGGCGAAAACACGCGACCCGACAGCCCCGGTTCCTGCGCTTGGAATTGCGCCAGTGCAGGTACCTCTGCCGCCGCCGATATAGTTCTGTGCGGCGGCGATGGTGGTCATGTTCGGTGGGAACGTGTCAGAGAACGACGCGCCGGTCAAGGGCGTCGCATTTGGGTTCGTCAACGTAAACGTGATGGTCGAGGTGCCATTCGTCTGTATGGTTGCCGGTGAGAACGACTTGGTAATTGTCGGGCGGCCCAATACGATCAAATTCGCTGTGCCTGCCGCTCCACCAACCACACTTGTTTGGGTACTGGTTGGTGCGGTCGTTGTATTGACGTGACCGGCAGCCGGGCTAACGGTACTGGATGTAACAGTCACGCTTATTGAACACGACTCGTTCGCCAGCATTGTGGCAACGGTGGGGTTTACGTTTGCGCCACCAAAACTAAGTGTCGGTAAAAACGTTACTGCGCCGCTACAGTTCGAACTGAACGCAGCCGATGCCAACGTTGTACTTGGCAAAGGATCGTTGAACGTTGCGTTCGTTAACGCGGTGGTATTTGGATTGGTAATGGTGAACGTCAACGTCGAGGTAGCACCTTGTCCTATTTCGCCTGGCGAGAAGCTTTTTGAGGCATTTGGCGCTCTCAAGACATTCAAGATTGCGGTATTGGAAACTGCACCCGGTGTTGGTGTCTGGGTCGAAGACACGCCGCTGGTGCTATTCGGGTTTGCCCCAGGATTTGACGATGTGACCGAAAGCGTCACTGTGCATGAGCTGCCGGCATTCAGGGTTAAGCCGGCAAAAGTCAACATTCCGGTTTGCGCTGCGGTAAACGAATTCCCGCTGGCACCGGTACAAGTGCCACCAGCGGGGCCGGTAGTTGCCACAGATATATTTACCAGTGAGTCTGCAAAACTCGCGTTCGTCAACGCCGCACCGTTGGAATTTTGCAGCGTGAAAGTGATGAGACTAGTACCGTTCTGGGCGATTGTTGTCGTGCCAAAAGACTTGGTAATCGACGCTGGCGCCACCACGTTGAGTGTCGCGGTATTCGATGCAGCGCCCGCAGACCCGGTTTGAGCGGTGGCGATTCCAGAGGCGGTGTTGTTGTATGAACCCACCACTGCCGATGTAACGTTCACGGTAATGGTACAGGTAGCAGACGCGGGCAATGACCCGGCGGTGACGTTAAACGTACCGCCCCCGGCAGCGGCGCTCGTCGTCACCCCGGTGCACGAGCCACCGACTACAAGTGGCGTCGCGTTTACAACGTTGAGAGGATAAGTGTCCGTAAAGTTAACGCCGGTCAATGGAATAGACGACTGGTTGTCGATCGTCAACACCATCGAGCTGACACCGCCTGCCTGGATGCTGGCCGGGCTGAATGCCTTGGAAATTGTCGGCTTGGTGACAACAGTCAAATTCGCGGTGTTCGACGGGGGGCCTGCTGGCAACAACGTTGTAGACACGCCACTGGTCGTATTCGGATTGGTACCGATCTGAACGCTGTTGACCGTGAAGGTAAGGGTGCATCCAGCAGCGGGCACCGTCAGTCCGGTAAAACTCAATGCCGTTTGCCCCGCAGTCAACGCGGTTGGTGTAAGGCCGGTACAGCCCGCCCCTGTTACGGTAACTGTTTGACCAACATCGACCTGCATGTTCGCCAGCGTGTCGGAAAAGCTGGCATTGGTTTGACTGACACCAGTCGGATTTGACAGCATCAGCGTCACCGTCGATTGCTGGCCTTGAGCGACGATGGCCGGCGCAAATGACTTCGTAATTCCGATCAGGCCGACGCCCAGTGTCGAGGTATTTGATGGGTTGCCAATCGTCGGCGTTTCAGTGGAAGTTGCGCCGGTCGTGGTATTGGGGTAAGCACCGGCAATAGCGGAGCGAACCGAAAACGCAAGCGAACATGTAACGCCGGCTCCGATACCCGCACCGCTTACAGTCAGGCTAACCGCACTCCCCAAAATGTTCGCTGGGAAGCCGGTACAAGACGCACCACCAGTGATGCTGACCAATCCGCCAGTCGCCACAAGATTAGTCGGAAACGCATCCGAAAATGTGACATTTGAAAGCGTCTGCGTCGCGTTCGGGTTGGTGATTGCGATGGTCAACGTCGAATTGGTATTTTGCGGCACCGCCACCGGCGCAAATGACTTGGTGATGGTCGGGCGACTGAGCAAGGTTGCCGAGGCAGCTACTGTATTGCTGACGTTCTCCGTGGATGTCACGCCACCGATTGCGATAGTGTTCAGATAAGAAGCGGCAGAATTCGATGTCACACTCACCTGCAACGTGCATGAGGTCGCTGCTGGAATGCTGCCGCCGCTAAACGTAAAGAAGCCCGCTCCCGCCGTGGCCACAAAACTGCCACCGCAGGACGAATTCGTCGCCGGTGTCGGTGCGTTTTCCAGGCCGGCGGGATAATTGTCAGTGACGGCAACACCGGTGACGGGGATGCTATTGGGGTTGTTGACGACTACCGTCAACACCGAGACCCCATTTGCGCTGATGCTCGTCGGTGCGAAGGATTTCGTCACGGCGAAAGGCGTGCGGACGGTTACGTCCTCATTCGTCGTAGACGCAGAAGCGTAGTTGCTGCCGGGAACCGTGCCGCCACCTACGTAGATTCCGCCTGGCGTGACTGTCTGGCCAGCGCTCGTGCGCGTTGGATCGTCGTAATTAACACTGCCCGGATTCTGGTAAACCGCAGCCGGCGTCGCGCCGGGGACGTTCACGACAAATCTGATCGCGACCGAACCACCTCCGGGAATGGTAAAGCTATTCCAAACGGGCGAAGTCGAGCCGATCGTGGGATTTGTGGTGGTCGGACGGGTTGCTCCCCCGCCCAAGGTGATGCTCGTCGTCGAGGCATAGGTAAACGGATTGCTCGGTGTCAGCGCATCGGCGATGAGAACGCCGGTAGCGGCTCCGAAGCCTGCTTGATTGGTGACGGTGATGGTGTAAGTCGCGGTACCACTTGGAATGGCGTTTGGGGTCGTAGTCGCTTTGGTGACCGTCAATCTGGGTAGGCAGCTCGCATTAGGCGACACGCCGGGAATTTGTATCGCCGTAAGCGTGACGGTCTGCGATCCGCCAGGCGAACTGGTGGATCCGTATTCGGCTGTAGTGGTCCCGCTGGTTGCTGTCGTCCCATTTGCGCCACCGGCAACGTTAATGGTCGTCGCGCCACTGACGATGACGAAGCCACCGCTACCGCCCCCGCCCGGACCGTGCGGCGCGCCACCGCCGGTATTGGTGCCGCCGGTGCCACCGGCTACGTTCACCGTTGCGCCAGTCGCGCCGCCCGAGTTGTTGACAAAGACCAGGACTTGGCCACCACCGCCGCCACCGCCAGATGCGTCATTGGTGACGCTATTGTTCGCGTTTGTCCCGTTAGCATTGATCGTTCCTGAGCCCGTGACGGTACCCGCCCGAACGAAAACAATTCCACCGCCTGCAGCGCCGCTGGAGGCAACGCCAACTGTAGGCGTTCCCGTCGCATTATTGGTCGCGCCAGAACCGCCGCCGCCGCCCATAAACAATCGGCTGGGCGACGCAGGCACTGGCCCGCCTCCCAATCCGCCTGTTTGCGAGCCAGGCGGCACGCCGGGTGTCCATGCATAGCCGCCGGTGCCGCCCGGGCCGTAGCTCCCGCCGCCGCCGCCGCCTGAATTCTGGTCATTGGCGGTCGGATTACCATCGCTACCGCCACCACCGGCGTTGCCCGGCGCGCCGCGAGCGAAGCTGCCCGCAGGGTAACCGCAGGTGGACCCGTCGGTGCCGCCGCAGGTATTGGTATTCGCGCCCGCTGTATTGTTGTTGACGAGCGTCGGGGTAAATACCAGAACGGGAGTACCGGCAATTCCCTCGCCTTTCGTACCATTAGGAACGTTGGCATTAGCGGCCGAGTTAAGCGTACCGGTCCCTACTGCGGAAACGTAATCGGTGTTGATGAGCGTTTGTCCCGTGCCATTCGAGGTTGACGACTGCCCGCCACCGCCGCGAAAACCAGTGCCCGACACTTCGATTGTCCGCGCCGCCCAGTTCAAATTGCCGGCAACGTCGAACGCTACGATGCCGCCGCTGGCGCCATTCCATGGTGGTGCGGTCAGCTGCCCGGCGAGGGTTGCGCTTGAATACTGGGGTATGCGCACCACCTGAAAAGTTTTTTGCCCAGAGCTCGAGTTCGCAGACGCACTCCGATAGGTATTGATCAATCCCGATGCCAACGTGATCACGCCGCCTGAGAATGCTGTGACCCCGGCGTATTCGTACGCGCCAGCGGAGTTCAATGACGTATAGCCTTGGCCCGGGGTGGTACCACCATATGAGGAAGAATTGCTAGTGTTGATTGAGGCATCCTGCATCTGAATGATCAGAACCAAGTCACCTGCGGCGACTGCAGTGCCGCTACCTCGAGCGTCAATTGTGCCAACGACCACGCTGGTTGAGCCAGCCGACGCGGTGCTCAAGCCAGGGTAATAGGAATTGACAATGCCGGATGGACTTGCCGGCCCCGAGGAACCGGGCGGTGCGGGACATGTCTGCGCAGAGACTGATCCGGCACTAACCAAGAGCAGCCACAAAAAGAGAAGGAGAAACGCGCTAATTGCACTCATGCGAGGCACATTTAGCAAAAAGTGATGGTGAGTAGCGATATTTTTATTCATGGCTTCGCAGACGTCGGAGTAGCAGTCTCAGTCTTATTTGTCTTCTTAGAGGCAAACAAGTCCTCATCAAATTTGTAGCGCATACGAACGAATGCGCCTTTGCTCGTATATTCGGCTGCCGTCAGATCTTTGTCGTCATAACCAAAGAAGTTGTAGCCCGCAGACAACCAGAGATTCTCCATCACCATGAAGCCCAGTTCGACACCCGCTCCGTAGTACTTTGATCTGCCACCATTGCCAAGCATGGTCGAAAGATTCAGCGCTGCGTCCCAACGCGGTGCGAACTCCCAAATTGCTCGTCCGGAAATCAGTTGCGCGTTGTTCTTACTGGAAATTCCGTTGGAATTTTCATTCGTCCATTTGGCCGCAATCCGCGCACTAAACGTGAATGGACGACGTGGCTGCCAGTTCGCGTGCAAAGAGATCAGTTCCACGCTGCGCTTAAGGCTGAATTCTTTGTTAGTCGTGTCACTTTCGGAACGATGCTCAACACGCGCCAGCGCATTCCAGGTATCAGTGTCCGTGTCGCGATACGCCACGCCTAACTGCAGGCGATTTTGCTCATTTTCACCGGCGCCCTGGCCACCGTCTTGCGACTTGTTCTTTTGCGACGAATAGGTGTTTCTACCGAGGAACGTCCAGTCGCGACTGAGTTTTGATGCGGCGGCTACCGTGGCCAGTATCGAGTCGCTGCTGCTGCCATCGCGTACTTCGAGCCTGGTCGAACCCTTCCAAAGTGGATTCGCTGAGTACTCAACACCGAGGGTGTAGGCGGTTGCCTCACCGGTTCCTCTACCCGCAATGGCATGAACGCGCTCGAAGCCCGTCTGAAGCTTTAGTCCATCGGCAATTGTCCACATATTCCGCAGGCCGAGTGCGGCTTCAGCGTCGCCTCCAGAAATGGCGTCGCGCACGCGATATTCACTGAATAAGTTGCCGTCTTTCATGTATTCCGAATTGATACCGACGACGGTTGAGTTTTGTTGTTGCTGATTGTTGAGCCCGTACGGACCGGTAAGTGAAGAGATAAATTCATGGCGCGCATACAGGCGTCCGGCTTCGCCCAATTTGTAGTCTGCGCCAACGGCGGCAATTTTTCTCGCGGAGTCCTGCACATCGACTTCCGCCTCCACATAGGCAGAGGCATTCTTCACTATCGGCAGGTCGCCAGTCACACGGACACGGACAGAAGTAACTTCGTTTGGCGCAACAACCCCACCCGCCGCCAACGGGGCAGACGACTGCGATTCTTTCGCATGGCGAACACCGGCTTCTACGCGAATACCATTGCCAAGCGTGCGTTCCACAGAAAGCAGCAGGCCGTCGCGTTTGTCGCCAGAGACAATATCTTCCGTTCGCAGCAGCTCGCCTTTCACGCGTGTCAGCTGATCGAACCGATAGGAGAGTTTTCCGCCAATCTCCTGTCTGCCGCGAGTCAGGCTGGAGCTGGTGTTGTCAAAGTTTGCGTCCGCACGCGCCGCGTAAAAATTGGCCTCTAAATTGGGCCCACTGTGCTGGAACTCGATGCGCTTTGCATCGCCGGTTTTTTCGCCTGGGCTCAACGCATTGAGGGTATCAACCGGCAACGCGCTGATTGTCGCGTCACGCCGAGTGCGGCCCATTTCGGCGATCAGGAATGTCTTGTCAGCGAGCTTCGCAATCGCATTTACACCCATCATCCTGAACTGGCTCAGGGGGTTACGATCATCAACAAAAACCGCGCCGACCTCAATCGCGTCAGTCACTTTTACCTGACCGTCGATGCCGGCAATCCAGAACTGCTCGCCACCCTGATCAACTTCGTAGGTAATGCGAAGGGAGATCGGATTCAGGTTTTCATCAAGACTTGGTACGGGCGCCTTTAACAAAATGCGTCCTGTGAGTGACTCGATCTCATAGTCCGAGAAGCGCGCCAATGGTTGAGCGCGCAAAATAATTGCGCGTTGATTGCGGTCACGCGTGAGAATCTCGATTTTTTCGCTATTGAGACGCCCGGTCACTCGCGATAATGCAAATGGGCCCGACGTGCCGTTTGCCGCGAACTCATCAATGATCTGGGTGGTGGTATCGCGACTGGCAAATGCGGTTGCGGAAATTCGCGAGTTTTCGTAATGCTGCTTTATGCCGGTAAGCGAACGGCTGTAGTTGGTCAGCTTACGCGCGTTGGTTGCCTGAGATGTATTGAAGTCACCATAAAGAAGGTACGATTTTTTGTTGTCCACACGAATGTAGAAACGACCGGTTGACTGCGCATCAAAGGCGCGGATCGACGAATCGCCGTAGATCGGATAGAACTCGTCAGGTTGGATATCTCTGAACAGCCGTTCTTTGGTGTTCTTGTCCGAGTCGTATGCCATCGTCAACAGATACTCGCCGAGAACCTTGCCTTTAAGGAACATTGCCGCGCGCGCGCTTGCGTCGCGTTTGTTTTCGCCAGATACCCAGGTGCGAGCGATGTGGGTAATTTCTTGCTCAAATCCGTCTTGCGCGCGAGCCGGCGTGACACCGCGGGCATCCAGTTTGCGCAGGTTCAATACGCCTTCGATCACGCCCACGGCAATCAGGTCACGCAAATCTGGCAGGAAATCAAGTTTGAACTCTCCCTTGATTTCGCCGCTCGACACTCTGATCAAGGCCTGACCAGGCTCAGAAGGCGGCATCAACTCAAATTCTGCGCGGCCTCCTTCCACGAAGGATTGCAGTCCCGGCTCCAGCGGATTGAGGTCTTCGGTGGTCCAGCGGCCTGACGACGTTGACAGGGTAATAGCGACTCTCGACGTGACTGGCACATTGTTTTTGTCAAACAGCGAGACAACGATCCGCGCGGCCGTTTTGCCATCGGCGATTGCGCCCTCGCTTTTGCCATCCTTGTACGAAATCTTCACATTCGCCAATGCGCCCGGCGCCATAACCTTGATGGATTTTTCTCCGCGCGCATTGCCAAATTCGTCGAACTGCGAGACCACGAGCGTGTTTTCGCCGACACCGAGATCAACGCCAAAATACTCCCAGGCCTGCAAGTTCTTTTCTATGAAAACGGCCTTTTTGCCAACGCGATCATCCCCGATCAGCTTGTCGTTGACTTTTAGTTTAAACGTTGTACCGGCATTGCCCTTTACACGAATAGTCGTTTGCGCGTACGGCAACACGTCCCCAGCCTTCAGGCCAATGAAGCCCAGATTGCTGTCTTCATTGGGTAACAACACTTCCAGGTCAATGGCTGGTTCGCGGGCGGGTTGGTCTCGTTTCTTTGGCGCTGGCGCAGAAAGAGGAGTCGCCAACGTCTCAAATCTTGTCGTCGGCGTCGCCGATTGCGTATTTTCCGGCGATGCGGCCGTTGTTCCCAAAGCGGCGGGCGCGGCAATATTGACCGTCGGCGCGGTATTGCCTACCTGACCCGATGCAGGCAAGGCTCTGACATCGCCCTGCGAGCGCACGAGGTTTGGATCCGTTTCCAATTTCTGTTGTAAGCGACCTTCCACTTCTGACTTCAAGCTGGCGGCGGCTTTGCGGCGCTGGTCAATTTCGGCGACCACCTTTTCGCTACAAGCCTTTATGGCGAAATTCGCTTTTTGCAGCTCGCCATTTTTCAGGTCCACGAATCGACTATCGCCCTTGCCGAGGTTTCGATTGGATAGCAATACGAAGTCTCTGGCTTCAACGCCCTCTGGCATAGTCGTCCGATCAACTTTCAGGACATGTGTCTTGGCCAGTAAGCCATAGAAACTGTATTTACCTTCACTGTCACTGATAGCGCTGGTGCCGTCTTCGAGGTAAACGCGCACACCTGGAATCCCACGCTCGTTGGGGCCGTCGGTGCCGTCTGAACGCTGCACTCCATCGGCGTTGCAATCGGCAAATACCTTACCGACGATATAGGCGCGATCAGAGAAAACGCCGCCAACAATGTCGACCTTGGCAGTCGCCATATTTGACTCGCTGTAAAGTCCGTTTCCGCTACCGGGGAGGCCGCTACCGGGGCCAATGTTTGCGGCGCCCAGACGATAGCTGGCGATGACCCGATTGATACCATCACCCTGCATCGCTCCCGGGCCAACCCGAACCCGATAAGTTACTGCGATTGTCTGGTCGCGTTTCATGCGCCCCAGGTTAAATACCAGGCGTGGTCCACTACCACCTTGCGGATCTGCAAGTGGCTTGCCTTCACGGCGCGCAGACCCGGGGATGTACGAGAACCCAGGTGGCAATGTGTCAGTGAGAAAGACATCGCTCAGGTCTAGTGCGAACCCGGTCTTGTTGTTCACCGATACCGAATAGTCGAGCATTTCGCCAATTTCAACCACAGCTCGTTGCGCAGTCTTTTGCACAAACAAACCGCCAATCAATCCGCTGTCAACGGGAATGTCCACAATGACTGGTCCGGTTTCAGGTCCAACGCGGAAAGCGCCGCCATAAGAGCCGCCACTGGTTGGGCCGGTGGAAAGAATGTTCCTGCCCCCAGGCAATTGCGAAGCGGCCACCCGAGACGTCCAGGTATAGCCATTCGGGGTAGTGACCTGCACACAGTAGTCACCGGGCGGTACGAGTTCAAAAGTGAAGCGGCCGTCGATACCTGTAATCACAGGATTGGGCGCCGATCTTACCTGGCCGGTGATGAGTTGGCTTACCGTGGAAAGCGTATTGCTGCAAACACCGCCTGTCGCGTTAACGATGCGCACAGTCGCCCCTGCGACAGGTTCATTGGTTCGACTGTCAAAGACGATGCCATTGGGATCAATTAACGTAATCGTCGTCGTGATTTTTCTGCCGCAGCCAAGAATTTCGACATCGAACCATTCGAAGGCAACACCTTCGAGTATGTTATCGCCCGCCACCACCGGAGGTAAACGAACTAACAGCGTATCGGCGATGAACACTCCGGTATCTGGCCCGGTTTCGATCGCAATGATCTCTTCGCGCTCGCCATTTGCACCAGTGATAATCACCGTCCGACGTTCAATGATCAGGGGATTGGCATTGCATGACGGCGCTTCTGCGCGCAAATAGAGTGTCTTACCGATAAATCCCCACACTGAAGGTCGCAAGAATGACGGATCGATATATCCAACAATTCGGTCCGTTATGTCGCCAATTGAGCCAACGGCAACTGTGGTTACGTCATTAACGGAAAGTTGACCGGTTCCGCTGGTATTGATGCGCAACGTAGTCGTATTTGTGTCGCCATTCACGGCATTAACTGGTGCGGTGACGCGGTTTTCAAACAAGACCCGGGTGCCGGGTGCAAGTGTGAACGTCATGGCGGTGTTGAGTTCCGAATCGGTAGGATCCAGGACACCAATAATTGACTGTCCGCCGGCGATCGGATTATCCAGGAACGCCCGAGCAGTCCAGCCCTGCACTCCATTACCGGTCAGGTAATTTGAGGGTATCGTAATGGTCTCGGTGCAATTGCCAAGGTTTGTCAATACGTGCGAATAGGTTAAGGAACCTCCGGGTGCAACCCGACCGGTATTGTTTGGCTCCAGTACCACGCGGCACAGTTTTGAGATTGTGCTGACGACGTCGTTATCGGCTGCACGAACGAGCGGGTTCGATATTGACTGGGCAGTCTTCAAGACTGAGTAAGGGCCGCCCTCAAGCGTCAAGACAGGAATTGTCACTTTGACAATAATTCGATAGGTAGCGCCCGCCGCGACAGGTCCGGTGTCCGCAATCCCATTACCGTTGGTGTCAGCGAGCAGCGTTACACCATCAGATTTATAAATCTTCAGGACGGTTCCTTGGGGATACGTGGAACCCGACAAGCTAATGTCGAAGGTGTCAGTGCGGCCTGTACGGTTTACCAGCACGTTCTCAAATACCGCTGTGCTGCCAGGATCAACGCTGGGAAGGGTCATTCCCGTCAACGTAACTGCCTCCGCGCCGGTAATCTTGAAATCGACCGTGTTCGATACGAATGGCCTACCCGCTTCGCCAGTTGAGTCGAGCCATTGCACGAATCCGGTGTTTTGGACGACCGTATCGACTGGAATTCCTGGTGCGATATTTACATCAAATTCAATAAACCCCTGGTCGCCTGGTTTAGAAGTGGAAAACACGACCGCAACACTGCGCGCTGAAGCCTCATAGTTCACTGGAACGCCGTTTACAGTCGCGGCTCCACTTGTTCCTATCATCTTGACGGTTCGCCCCTCCCGATTTGCGCGCAGCGGCGTTTCGTCATCACTGGCGCTCGTCACGCTCAAGCTGTCTGGCACCAAAGACATGCCAACCGGCAACGCATCGGAGACCCGAACGCCAGTTTTCGCCCCGGCTATATTGCTGGTATTTGCATAGCGCATCGTGACGCGATATGGACCACTGGGGGACACACCATAATTCTGGTTGAGCCATTTGATCAGCGTCACATCCAGATTAGGCTTGGCCGGTGGCGCAATAGGTGGGTTTGGATCACAGGATCCGCTAGAAGACGGGTAGTTCACGATCACGGTGGTGGAGGAATCGGTCGTGAATATAATTTTCAAATCTGGCCGAAGTCCGTCATTGACAGCCCTGTAAACAGTGCCGTCGAAGACCCACCCCGGCCAACTCGTCGGATTACCAGTGCCATCAACGCTGGCACCCGGCCAAAGCAGGCGGCCGCTGAGTGGCAAATTTGAAAGTGTCGAAACTGCCTGGCCCGAGGTTTTCTGGATCGCAAGATTCACACCTGCTGGCGGGCTGGCACCGACCACCACGACGCTGTAATCGACATAAGGCGTGTTACCGACACAAACAGGCGTCGCAAGAATACTGATTGTCGGAGAGATAACCAGGCACTGATTGGTAACATTATTGAGCGCGTTCGAAAGCCCGCTAATGGAAGTTGGACCGTTGGTGAACGCGGCGGGGTTTGTCGCGCAACTCGGGTTGCCAGCAGCAGCATTGGTAACCCCATTGACTTCAATGTCACAGCCAGCTGACCCTGCGCTCATGCTGCCAGCCGTGACACCAATCGTCGAGGGCGCAACAAGCGTCACCGTTGCTGTGCAACCGGTACCCGTGACGTTTGCAGTTGCCCCCGTGGACAAGCGCAAGCCAGACGGAAGCGTATCTACAAAGGAGATTCCCGACTGCACTGGGTTGCCGGTCGAATTGGTTAGTCGGAATTTGACTGGCGAGACGCCGCCGACAAGAATAGACGCAGCTCCAAAAGTCTTGGTTAATGTCGGTGGAGGTGTCGCTAGCGAAGTCACCAACAGGCACTGGTTAGACACGGCATTGCTTACGTTCGTCAATCCGCTGATTGACGATTGTCCGTTGGTGAATGCTGCCGGATTGGTAGTGCAATCTGCGTTTGAGTTGGCGGCGGGGGTATTCGTGATTCCATTGACCACGATATCGCAGCTCGCCGTCCCCGCGCCAATTGCGCCGGCCGAAACGTTGATCGTTGAAGGTGCCGTCAACGTTACCGTTGCTGAGCAGCCGGTCCCCGTCACTGTTGCCGCGGCGCCCGCCGTCAAACGTAAGCCGGAAGGCAATGTATCAACGAAGGTGATCCCACTCTGCACTGGATTGCCGGTCGAGTTTGTCAGCCGGAAATTCAGGGGCGTGCTGGCACCGGCAGGAATTGAGGCCGCGCCAAAAGTCTTGGTCAATGTCGGCAGCGGCGGCGTAACCACCAGACACTGGTTGGACACGCCATTGCTTGCGTTCGCCAATCCGCTGATCGACGACGAGCCATTCGTGAATGCCGCCGGATTGGCTGTGCAATCCAGGTTGGCGGCAGCCGTATTGGTGATTCCATTGACGGCGATCTCGCAGCTTACCGTTCCAACACTCATCGTACCGGCTGATACGCTGATCGATGAGGGCGCCGTCAATGTCACCGTTGCCGAGCAGCCGGTCCCAGTGACAGTTGCGGTTGCACCGGTCGTTAAACGTAAGCCTGAAGGCAGCGTATCCACAAACGCAATTCCGGCCTGCGCTGGATTGCCGGTCGCGTTTGTCAGCCGAAAACTCAGCGGCGTGCTGGCACCGGCAAGAATTGAGGCAGCGCCAAACGCCTTGGTCAATATAGGCGTCGGCAGCGTCGTGACGAGCAGGCACTGGTTGGTCACGGCATTGCTTGCATTCACCAGCCCGCTGATTGAGGTCGGACCGTTTGTAAACGCTGGTGGGTTCGCCGCGCAATCCGCATTGGCCGCTGAGGTATTGGTAACACCGTTAACCGCTACATCACAAATCGCGGCGCCAGTGCTCATCGTTGCGCCCGACACGGTAATCGTCGATGGAGCGGTGAGCGTCACCGTACCTGTACAGCCGGTACCAACGAATGAAGCAGTCGCACTAGTGGTCAGACGCAAACCAGAAGGCAGGCTATCCACAAAGGCGATTCCTGATTGCGCGGGGTTGCCAGCAGAGTTTGTCAGCCGGAAATTCACCGGCGTACTGGCACCGGCAAAAATTGAGGCAGCGCCAAAGGCCTTGGTTAACGTCGGCGGCGGCGGGGGTGTAACCACCAGACACTGGTTGGTCACACCATTGCTTGCGTTCGTTAACCCAGTGATTGAGGTTTGGCCGTTGGTAAATGCAGTTGGGTTGGTTGAGCAGTCGACGTTGGCGGCAGCCGTATTGGTGACTCCATTAACGACGATTTCGCAGCTCGCCGTTCCAGTGTTCATCATGCCGGCTGCAACGCTGATCGTCGAGGGCGCGGTCAATGTCACGGTTGCCGAGCAGCCGGCCCCGGTGACCGTCGAGGTGGCACCTGTCGTCAAGCGCAGGCCGGAAGGAAGCGTATCGACAAAGGCGATACCAGTCTGCACCGGATTACCGGTCGAGTTTGTTAGACGGAAAACAAGTGGTGTGGTCGCACCGCTGGGAATAGTTGCAGCGGCAAAGCTCTTGGTGAGCGATGCCAAGGTCACCGAGCCAACTGCGACTGTGACCGCGTTAGTTGTAGAGCTCTGCGCCGCCGCACCAAGCTGTTGCGAACTGCTCGCGGTATTGGTGATGGTAGAGCCAGGCGGCACCACCGCCGCACCAACCATCGACGCTGAACCAAGCATCAGCCAAAAGATGGCGCGCTTAGTCAGCCAAAAACCAGTTCGGCTGAATGTGTTTTGCTCTACTGGCGGGTGATACAAATTGATCATTTTCAGACTTTAACTTGGTAGCACCACTTGCGATGTGAACAAGTACACGCTTTCCGGCAATCTCACAAAAATTCACATTTCGTAAGCCACATGTAAAAAACGGGAGGGTTGCCCCTCCCGCTGATAGCCCGCCAACGGATCAAAACAGAAATTTGGCGGGCTTGTGCCCTTACATATCGTTGATCTTCACACAGAACTGCATTGTGAAGACGCTAGTTGGTGGCAATGCCGCCGTCGACGTTGCAACGATTGAACCCGTATATCCAGTGATGTAAGTCCCTGGAACAGAGAGGGCAATCAGGCCCGTCACTGTCGGCACGCCGCAGCCTGTTTCCAACTTGGTGTTGGCTGGTACCACATCCGCAAGATTGACGTTCGTAATATTTGTGGCAGTCGTGTTCGAGCCCACAATCAGGTAGGCGATGCATCTGCCAGGGACGGTGTTGGCCGACGCCGGTATTGCCATTGAGGACCAAGGTGCGTTTGGTACAGTCCCAGTGAGAGTGGCCGCTGGCGTACCCCCCAGGCATGAGCCGGTGCCTGCTGGCAGTTGCTGGTACTTATCCAGTTTCAAACCGTCGGTTAATGTGGTCTGGTCGGTGGCCGATGCGGTTAACGTTGGCCCTGTAGAGTACGTGGCGGTAATCTGCGTCGTGTTGACCGGGCTACCGGCCATAGCTGGTGCATTTACGCGAATAAAGATGGTCTGCGAAACATTCGGCGCCAATGCTGGAATCGTCGTAGCGCCGAACGCGATAGCCGTATCGGTGCCAATGTCCAGAATGCCGTTATTGTTGGTATCGATAAACGCGGTTGAACTCCATGTATACGTGGGAAATTGACTGTCGACGAGGAAGGCCGCGGTTGGGAACGTAATCGCTTCGGTAACGTTGCCGTTATTCTTCAGCGAATGTGTGTAGGTCACAGAACCACCCGGGATCGTACTTTGTGCGCCGTTCGGTGTGATGGTCACGTTGCGCAAAGAATTGACGGTTACCCGGTCGACCTTGATATCAGATATGGTTGAGTCAGACTGCTGGGTCGCCTTGAATTCAATGTCATAGTTTCCTGGTGCGGCATATGATGGGATGCTTCCGCCGTTGCCCGTATTCGTTGCAGGTACGGTCACCTCGGCACAGATAAGCTGACTTCCCAGCGCCGGAACCGGCGCAGCACCAGTCGACGTAATAGCGGGGCCCGTCGTCGCCGCGCAGCTACCACCACCGCTGTCCAGGAAGAAGGAAACAGTCCAGCCTGTGGGCGGAACTAAAGGGGCCGCGGGCGGGGTCAAAGCAACCCATACCGCCGGCAGCAGGGTAAACCGTGAAGTTAGGTTATATATCTGAGCGACCGCGCCCCTGTTATTGACATACAACACGAAACGCGTTGTTGTTGTCCCCGCAATTGCGGGGGTGACCGAGTTAGCGGTAACGAACGTCGAAGTTCCGGCACCAACACCAGTTGCGAGCACATTGCCAAATGCAGCGACGTTGGTTACGTCAACCACGCTGGCTGCAATGGTATTGAGCCTGTTGGGCACCGTATCTGACACACCTAAGGCGTTGAAAAATGATGTTGCGGTTACCGTAACCTGAAAGCCGTTGACTGGCGTGCCGGATGCGGCAGCTGCCGGGAGGGTTGCACTGATCACAATCGGGTAGCCGCAACGCAATGGCATCGAGGTACTGATGATGTATGGTGCGGCACAAACACCGAGAATCGGAACTGGAATCTGACCCGTATCAGGTATTGAGTTACCGTTACTGTCCAGCAACGACGACATGCCGCCTGTCGCCAGGATTTGGAACGTCGTGTTTGCCGGGAATGTACATTGCGCAGGTGCAGTGTTGCCTGGGGCGCAAGCAGAGCCGTTTAGCGGGGTGTTGAGCGTGATATCAAAACTGTCGGGCGCATTGCCCATATTCCAGATGACGTCAGTGAAGGTAATTGTCTGACCGGGTGAAGCACTCGCCACCGTTACTGGTTCGCTGTCGGTTAGTCCGGTGGTTGTGGAAGAGCCGTTTGCTGAAACAGCAGCGCTTTGCAGAACCGAATAGAGGACCGAGTTGGTGTTGGTTGACGGCACCGGCGTAGGCCCAGACGTGTAAGCATATTGAGCTACGTTGGTCGTAATCAACTGACTGGCAGGTGTCCCTGTCGTAACTGCCAGATTTGGAGCAATACTGATCTGGAAGTAAATGTTACCGGATGTGGATCCAGGAACAGTCAAGATTCTACTGGTGACTGTGCCGGTGATCGCCGAATACTCGACGCCAGCAGGATCTCCCATAGCAGCGTCAGTAAGCGCAGTTACTCCGCTGCCGCTCCAACGTCCGCTACCCGCCACATACACCCAACCAGAAGGAAGCGCGTCCGTAATCAACAGGTCGGTACCCGCGATTGTTCCGGTGTTGGTGTAATCAAGAACGACGAAAAGCGTAGGATTCGGGTTCGTCAGGCTAACAGGCAAGGCTAAACCATTTGGGCTAGGGCCATTCGGAACCGGCGTATTGCCAGGAGGTGCAACGCTTGAGAGTCTCTTTTGCACGGAGATCGACGCGGCTGTAATGGTGGTAGTGTTCGTGCGCGACAATGTCGTGGCAGTAGGGGTGTTGGTGTCCGTTGCCGAAACAGTAATCGTTCCAGCCTGAGCGATCATCGCGCCAACTGGTGTCGTACCGCAAACCACGAAGTTGAATGCCAAACCAGAGCCGAGCGAACCGCTTGTTGTGATCGCTGTGCCGTTGTCCGGCGAACCATCCTGGTTAGCATCGAGATAATAAACGAGCCCGGTATGCGCGGCCATCGTAACCGGGGGGGTCAACGTCGTTGGAAGGTTCAGCGCGTACGTATCGGCACCGTTACCTGTGTTGGTAATGGTGTGCGGGTAGCAAACCTGCTGATTCGCCGAGGCCGACTTGGCGCCCGTTTGCGTCAAAGTAAATGACTTTACCTGTGCAACCGTCGTCTGTACGGTATTGGACGACGCACTGCGCGGCGCTAGAAGATTATCTAAATAAGTCGCCGAAGCTTGATTGCCAATAACCGAGTTGGCTGGCGCCGGTAAAGCCTGCGCGCTCGGGGCATAAAGCGCAAACGCGCAAAATGCCAGAAAAATTAACAGGGCAAATGTTTGTAAATTCGCTTGCCGCATTACAGTATTGAGATTCATGGAAATGCTCCGAGGGTCATGGCGATTGTTAATGATAAAAATGCACTATTTGTAAACTTACCCACCTTAAAATGGGTTCATGCTTTTGCTTTTTTCAGATTAGTGGATCTGTATCTGCACTAAATTTTTAGGTTATTGCTATTTGACTGTCGTGGTTGGTACAACAAGACCATCTGCCACTTTGAACCGCGCAGAGAAAGCCAAAGGCTTATCAGGTGCAAGTTCGCCCGGATACCAGCGGATATAACGATATTCACTAAGCGGTACGGGTGTTTCCACTTCAATACCGTTTGCTTGTTTTACTTTGCGCTTGAGCGGCATGGTCGAAAAGGTTTTGCCGTCGGTGCTCGCTTTCGCAGCTGCGGGCTTAATACTGGCCATCACGAGCTCGGTATTAGGCGGCACGGGCAAAGTTGCCTCTACATTTTTCAGCGCGGCTTTGGTGGTGTTCGTGTAGGTGGCGACATCTTCAAGCACGTCACCCGGCCTGGCGGTAGCGGCAGCTTCCATCAGTTCGCGCCCTTTGTCCTGCACGACCTTAGAGCGTACCAATTTGATTTGCAATGGGTCGGTCACCGCCTTCTGAGCGAACGCACCCGCTGCGGAAAACACAAAAATCGCCCCGGCGATGATTGAAATAAGTTGATTCGACTTTAATTGCATTTTTGCTATCCTGTATCCAAGCGGTGTGCGTGATTGGGCACCAAGTGCCCAAGCTGGGTGCCATAAGCCTTAGTAGGCGGTTGCCATAAACCCTACCTCCTACGCAGCATTATAAATTGTCCTACCCTCTAAATGTGTGAAAAAAATCACGTGGACACAAAGATTCACAATTTATTTGCCGGCCCCCACCAATAGTCGGTGAAAAATTAACAAACAATTAACAATGACTTACGTATGTAAATTCAGGCTAGTTCTACGATAACATGCGTTGAATACAAGTCCAACAACGTAACGGTACTGATCGACAATACTGATTCCTCACTTGGCCACTTCGGACCACACTGCGTTACCCTCACTTGCCTTGCCGATCTCCAGCAGCAGGCTGGCATGCAGTGCGATTTCGCCCTGATCGGCATGAATTACCTTCAGCATTGACGGCCGCGCAGTAGGCGCCTGGCCAATGTTTTCAGGCCCGGCGCCAATATCGAGGCCAATCGCAAGGCTGTCCTGCCCCCGAGTCATCGCGATGTAAACATCTGAGAGCAATTCCGCATCCAGCAGCGCGCCGTGAACAGTGCGGGCGCTGTTATCGACGTCATACCGGTCACACAATGCATCAAGGTTATTGCGTTTGCCGGGATGAATATCCCTCGCCATCGCCAGCGTGTCGATGACGGTGCAGTTGCTCGTCACTGGCGGCTTTTTGATGCGCCTCAATTCAGAATTGAGGAAACCAACGTCGAATGGTGCGTTATGGATGATGAGCTCTGCACCATCGACATAACGAAGAAACGCTTCGGCAATTTCCGCGAATTTCGGCTCGTGTTCCAGGTCTGCCAGCGTAATGCCATGCACCGCCGTCGCGCCCGCATCAATTTCCCGTTCCGGATGAATGCGCTTGTAAAAGTTATTTTTCGTCAGTCGGCGATTCACCATCTCGACGCAGGCAATTTCGATGATGCGATGTCCTAACGCCGGATCGAGCCCAGTGGTCTCCGTATCCAGTACCACTTGCCTGCTCATTTTGTTTCCCGCGTGGCACCAGCCAATACTGATTCAACGCCCCGATTGGCCAGCTGGTCGGCTCGCTCGTTTTCGGGATGTCCGGAGTGGCCACGCACCCAGCGCCACTCGATCTTGTGTCCGGCGGCAAGTTGATCAAGCTGTTGCCATAAATCAGCATTCTTCACCGGCTTCTTGTCTGCCGTCTTCCAGCCGTTGCGTTTCCAGCCGTGAATCCACTCGCTAATGCCCTTCTGGACATAGGAGGAATCGGTAAAGACAATCGCCTCGCATGGCCTGGAGAGCGAGCGCAGCGCCTCGATCACGGCCATCATCTCCATACGGTTATTGGTGGTATTGGCAATGCCGCCAAAAATTTCTTTTTCCCGTTCTCCAAAACGCAGAATCGCGCCCCAGCCGCCTACACCGGGGTTTCCTTTGCAGGCCCCGTCAGTATAAATTTCCACCATGTTTATTTCACCACGCGCAGATGACCGGCGCTGGCCGCTCCGCGGACTGCATCCGGCAAACGCGATGCGTTATTGGAGTGCTTACGTGACTGCTCATATCTTGCCGCAGTGGCAAACTTTCGCTCTTTCAATTTCTGATCACTCCAGGCAGGTGAAATCAACCGCATTCCCTGCACACGCTTGATCGCTTCGAGCATGTACACCCCGCCCGCCACACGCCACCAGCGATCGCCGCTAGGCTCCATAAAGCCGAAACGACGCTGCCATTTTTCGGTGTCGCATGGTGGTATGTAACAGGCGAGGCGACCAGAGGCAGGCTCGAAACCAAGCAGTTGCAACCAGTCCTTTATGCGTATCAACGTCACAAACTGCCCCTGCCACGGGAATCCGCTAGTGCTCCAGAGTTTTCGTGTGCCAAACATGCTCCACGGATTGAATCCGATTACAAGCAGGCGCCCTTCTGGCCTCAGGACCCGATCAATCTCTCGCAATACCTCATGAGGATTCTCACTGAAATCCAGCACGTGTGGCATTACGCAAAGATCAATGCTGTGGGCGTCGAACGGCAACTCGTGGAATTGCGCCTGCACATGGCTTCGCTGGAAGCTCGGCTCCGGCGATACAGTCACGCGATGGACGATGCGCGACTCACGCAGCAAATCGAATTGTGGCAAACCAAGCTGGATCGCGTGAAAACCGAAAATATCCGGCGCGACCGTATCCAGCCACGCCTGTTCGCGGGCGAGCACGTACTCACCCAGGGGCGACTTGAACCAGTCATGTAAACTTCGATGAATCATGGCAACATTTTAGCGGATTCTGCTTGAAACCATCTGCCGCAATCAGCGTTCATCCCGTTCCAGCGTTCAACGACAATTACTTGTGGGTTATCCACAATGGTCGCCATGCGGCCGTCGTCGATCCGGGCGACGCGACGCCAGTGATTGAATACCTGAACGCCACGGGCCTCGAACTCGCCGCCATCATTTGCACGCACCACCATGCCGATCACGTCGGCGGCGTTGATCATCTGCTGGACTTTCTGAATATCCGTGGAAAAATACCAGTCTATGGGCCAGCCAGTGAGCGCATTCCTTCGCGAACGCAGGCGCTGATTGAAGGCGACCGCATCGTCGTCCCGTATCTCGAACTCGCCTTCGAGGTCATTGATGTGCCCGGGCATACTGCCGGGCACATCGCCTACTTTGGGCACGGCATGCTGTTCTGCGGCGATACGCTTTTCGCCTGTGGATGCGGGCGATTGTTTGAAGGCACGGCGGAACAAATGACGGCGTCGCTGGCAAAGTTGAAGCGCCTGCCGCCCGAGACGAAGGTCTACTGTGCGCATGAATACACGATGGCCAATATCAAGTTCGCCGAGGCCGTTGAACCTGACAATGGCGACCTGAGATTGCGCAAGGCGTTCTGTGCCGCAAAGCGTCACCGCAATTTGCCGACCGTCCCTTCGACCATCCATCTTGAACTCGCCACCAATCCATTCCTTCGCTGGGACCAGCCCGCAGTACAGGACGCAGCAGCCCGGCGTCTTGGGCATGACATTGGAGTAGAACCGGAACCTGCGCTGGTATTCGGCGCAATCCGCGAATGGAAAAACAACTTCTGACCATGACCAAACAATTCAGCATCCTCCCCGCAACCGAATCTGACGCCGCCACGATTCTCGACCTGATCCGCCAGCTATCAGTCTATGAAAAACTTGAGCACATGGTCACCGGCAATGAAGCCATGCTGCGCACCGCGCTGTTTGGTGCCAAGCCCTCCTGTGAATGCGTGATCGCACGTGAAGACGAAAAGCCCATCGGCTTCGCGCTGTTCTTCACGACCTTTTCCACGTTTCTTTGTAAACCAGGTCTATACCTTGAAGACCTGTTCGTGATACCCACTGCACGGGGCCACGGTCACGGCAAGGCGCTGCTGAAATATCTGGCCGCCCTCGCCCGCGAGCGGAACTGTGGTCGCTTTGAATGGCGCGTCCTTGACTGGAATACGCCGTCGATTGAGTTTTACAAATCACTGGGTGCTGCCATCTTGCCCGAATGGCATCTGGTGCGAATGACTGAGGGCGAGTTCAGCGCTTTGGCTGGCGAGCAAAAGTGCTGAGTCGCCAGCATTGGCGCGCACCTCAGGCCATTTTCGCCATCGACAACAACCACGAGAATACGCAACACGAAGTCTAATCCGGCCTGATCGGCGCGCAATTGTCCAATTGTCCATCACGTCACCAGACAAACGCGGAACGATTTTTCTCGCTGTTAAAATGCCCGATTGTTTTTTCGATGAGTTCTTATGACCGCGTCTTTTGAATCCATATTCAAACGCCTGATTCCTGCAGTCGACTTTTGCTCGCTTCGCTTTGTCGAGGAATCGACCGAAATGTTGTCGGTGCGGCAGGATATTGCCGAACCGCCTAAAACCTGCATCGACCGGGGCGTAATGATCACCGTGATCGACAAGGGCGGTTACGGCTATGCTGCCACCAGCGACTTGTCTGAGTCCGGGCTGCGCGCAGCCATCGCGCGGGCCCACGACTGGGCAAAACTTACCGGTGGGCGCAGTGTCGCTGATTATTCCGCGTTCGCCATGCCAACACCGTCCGGCCAGTACCGCACCGCAATGCCGCAACACGTGCCAGTCTCAAAGAGTGAAAAATTCGAAATGCTCAAAGCCGAATCGGCCGCCTGCAAGATCGATGATCGCATCAAGGACTGGGAAGCTGCATTTTGGTCCACGCATACCAGGCAACTCTATGTAACGGCAGATGGCGGGCTGGTCGAACAGGAATTCGATTTCATGGTGCCCTCACTCTCAGTAACCGCGTTTGCGAACGGCGAAGCGCAGACACGCTCGTTTGGCGGTCGCTACAACGGTTTTTGCCAGCAGGGCGGGATGGAGGTCATCGCGAGGTCTGGCTTTCGCGGTAGTGGCAGGCAGACGGCAGAAGAGGCGTTGGCACTGCTGAGCGCGCCGAACTGTCCCTCCGACACGATGGACGTGATCCTGATGCCAGACCAGATGATGTTGCAGATCCACGAATCGATCGGCCACCCGCTGGAGCTTGATCGCATTCTGGGTGACGAGCGCAATTTTGCCGGCACCAGCTTTGTCACACTCGACATGTTTGGCACTTATCAATATGGATCGCCATTGCTGAATGTGACCTTTGACCCGACCATGGCGCACCAGTTTGCCAGCTTCGCCTTCGATGATGACGGTGCCGCTGCAACGAAAGCCTACATCATCGAAAATGGCATTCTCAAGCGCGCGCTTGGCGGCACCATCTCCCAGGCGCGCGCGCGAACGCAGGGTTCGTCCGTCGAAGGCGTATCCACTACCCGTTCATGCTCCTGGAATCGCGCACCAATAGACCGCATGTCGAATCTGAATATCGAGCCCGGCGCATCTTCGCTCGAGGAGATGATCAGTTCAGTGGATAAAGGCGTGTTGATGCGCACCAATAGCTCTTGGTCCATCGACGACTCACGCAACAAGTTTCAGTTCGGCTGCGAGATGGGCCAAATGATTGAGAACGGCAAACTTACCCATATCGTCAAGAACCCGAATTATCGGGGCATTTCGGCGACATTCTGGCGCTCGCTGGCGATGGTCGGCAACGTGGCGACACAGGAGGTGATGGGCACGCCATACTGTGGCAAAGGCGAACCCAGCCAGGTGCTGCGCGTCGGCCACGCGAGCCCGGCATGCAAATTTTCAAACATTGATGTGTTCGGCGCGGAAGGCTGATGCAGATGCAAAATTACTTTTACGCCATTGCCGATTACATCGACACGCAGATTCACAACGGCGAGACCACCCTCGCCTACCTTTCGGCCGAAGAGTCCGACTTTGTGCGCTTCAACAAAAATGCAGTGCGACAGGCAGGCTCGGTCAAGCAACTGATGCTCACGCTTTCATTGATCAATAACCATCGCCGCGCCGAATCGCGCATCTCGCTTTCTGGTGAACGCGAAAACGATGAGGCATGGGTGAAATCGACACTCGAGGCACTGCGCCGCGATCTTGGCGATCTGCCGGAAGATCCCTACCTGTTATTCAACCAGACGCCGCAATCGTCCGAACATATCGGCGAGTCCAAACTGCCGTCAAATGCCGACATGCTCGATCAAGTGATGTCTCGCGGACGCGACAAAGACCTCGTCGGTCTGTTCGCCTCCGGCGTCATCTACAAAGGCTTTGCCAATTCCCTGGGCCAACGTAACTGGCATCGCGCCGACAACTTCAATTTTGAATGGTGCCTGTATCACACGGCCGACAAAGCGGTGAAGAACAGCTACGCGGGCACCCATTGGAGCGATGCGGATTTTGCGCGCAGGATGGCGGCAAGCAGCGCCCAGTTGGAGATCCTCAAACGCCCGCCAAAAATATTGCAGCCCGGTCAGTACCGCGCCTATTTGGCGCCGGCCGCCGTCAATGAAATTGTCGGCTTGCTATCCTGGGGCGGCTTTAGCGTGAAGTCGCAGCGTAACAAGCAAAGTCCGCTGATCAAGCTTGAGGACGGCGCCATGGCGCTCCATTCCTCGGTGAGCTTGGACGAATGCAGTCGCGACGGTATCGCCCCCGGTTTTCAGGCCGATGGCTTTTTGAAAGCGCCCGACGTCTCGCTGATTGCTGGCGGCAGGCATACCGGTTCTTTGATCAGCCCGCGCTCGGCGCGCGAATTCGGCATCGACAATAATGGCGCCAACGCTGCCGAAGCCCCCGAAGCGCTGGACATGGCTGCGGGCACCATGCAGCGCGACGCTATGCTCAAGTCACTGGAAACGGGTCTGTTGATCGGCAATCTGCATTACCTCAATTACTCTGATCGCATGGCCTGCCGCATGACAGGCATGACGCGCTTTGCTACTTTCTGGGTCGAGAACGGGGAAATTCACGCACCGCTAAATGTGATGCGTTTTGATGACTCCGTGTATCGCCTGCTTGGCGACAATCTGCTTGGCCTCACCGAGGAGCGTGATTTGATTGTTGATTCGGGAAGCTATGGCGAACGCTCGACGGCGTCGGCTAGACTGCCGGGCGCGTTGGTAAAGAATTTTGCGCTGACGCTTTAGTGCGACGCCGGGTGGTAGAGTGGTTGACGCACTCGCCCCACCTCTGTACCCTGATTTTTTCAGAAAGGCAAAGCGGCAATGGTGGCCATTCATGGCATGCCAACTGCGGACTCCATGTTCAAGATGATCTTCAAGCCTCGTTCGATTGTGTCTGGCGTGTTGTCGTTGCTGTTGATGGCCGCGCACTCGACTGCGTTTAGTGACGCAATTACGCTGTCTGTCCATAGCGAACCTGCCAGCGCTATTGTGCCGGCGACAAACGCCAGCGTCGGCGCGCAACTCGATGCCCAGGACGCAAAAAATCTACCATTGACGAGCAGATTCAATGACGCCGATCTCTGGCAGCGCGTGCGCCGTGGTTTTGTCATGGGTGAATTGAATTCGCCGCTGGTGCTGCAGCAGGAGCAGTGGTACGCGACCCGTCCCGACTACATTCAGCGCTTTGTTGATCGCGGTTCCAAGTACCTTCACCACATCGTGGAAGCCGTGGAGAAACGCGGCATGCCGATGGAAGTCGCCCTGCTGCCCATCATCGAAAGCGCATTCAACCCTCAGGCATTCTCACGCGCCAAAGCGTCCGGCATGTGGCAATTCATTCCATCCACGGGTAAACATTTTGGGCTCAAGCAAGACTGGATGGCGGACAATCGACGAGACGTCCTCCTTTCGACCGATGCAGCGCTGGATTATCTGCAGAAGCTGTACGGGATGTTTAACTCCTGGGAACTTGCTTTTGCCGCTTACAACTGTGGAGAGGGATGTGTGGCGCGCGCGATTGCGAAGAATGCAAAGAGGGGACTGCCAACGGATTACCTGAGCCTCGATCTCCCGCTGGAAACGCGCAGCTATGTGCCCAAGCTGATCGCGGTAAAAAATATCGTCCTCTCGCCTGGCAGCTACGGCATAGAACTGGAAGCGATGGAGAACCGGCCCTACTTTGCCAAAGTTGCGGCACCGGAAAAAATAGACACCAGGCTCGCGGCACGCCTGGCCGAAATGCCCGAGGATGAATTCGCGACGCTGAACCCGGCATTCAATAGGCCAGTGGCGAGTTCAGGCACAGGTTACTTCCTTGTTCCATATGAAAAAGCCGAAACGTTCCGGTCCAACCTTGACCTCTATCGTTCGTTGAACGGCCCGATGGTCTCCTGGCAAACGGTCAACGCCAAACGCGGCGAGTCCATCGACGCCATCGCCACGCGCTACGGCATGACCGGTTCCTATTTGCGTGCCACCAACGGCGCGTTGAAGGAAAACAAGGGCAAGCTCACGGCGGCTGCGACCATCATGGTGCCGATCACGGCGCAAGCGAAAATCATGAGTGCGGCGCTGGATCAGAAAGTGGCGTTGAAGGCGGCGCAAGGGTCGTCGGCAAGCACCTCGCCCGACGCTTCGATAAAGGTAGCGAAGACAGCACTAGCAGCGTCTGTCGTGGCAAGCGAACCCGTGACTGCCGAGCCGCTGCCGATACCCGCGGCACGTGTGACAGCTGCGGTGGCTGAAGCCACAACCCTGCCCGATTCGCATCGCGTGCAGCAAGGCGAAACACTGTTTTCAATTTCAAAGCGCTACGGACTCGGTATTGACCAGATCAAGATGTTGAACGCGATGAAAACCAACAACGTACAAGTTGGTCAGAACATTTTGCTCAGCGGCACCACCAAGGCGGTAGCCACAAGTTCCGCTTTGCCTGAGCTGACTCGGGTAAGCACACAGGTGCGCGCAGCGCCGACGAAACCTGCCACTTACACGGTTCGAACCGGAGATACGCTTTACGCGATAGCCATCAAGTTCGATGTTGAGCTCGATGATCTGCTGCGCTGGAACAGACTCAGCGCCAAAACGGTGTTGCAGCCAGGGAACAAGATCCGCGTGACGTTGTAGATCACTGTCATTTATTGAAAACGCAGCGCGCAGACCACTTTCGTTCAATCCCGCAAGCGCCAGAAATCAATCTGCCTTCCGCCGCCGGACGACCAGTTCGCCCACTGCCTTTCCATACCCCCAAGCATCGCAGTTGACCGCTCGCCTTTGTCAAAAAGTCATTGAACCTTGGAAAACTGGGGTTACGACACCAGGTTGGGCGGGCTGATTGCACGTTTTTGCGGCGCTTTGGCCCAGTGCCATCTGAACGGCAATACGGTTGGCAGACTACCGGGCAATGCGACTTTCTCCTACATTCGCTCCCAAAAGCCCTTGGTACATTACGTATAGCGATCTACTGCGTATCCGTTCAGAGAGTGCGGCTATGCAGTACATGTAGGCCAGTCAACTGCGAACTCACCCCCCTCCCCCGAGTTCGCCACCGACAGGTCCGGCAGGCTAGAAACATTGGTCGGCACGCACGACTGTGCTCCATAGTTCGGTCGATATTCAACCCCCGCCTCGGCGGGGGTTTTTTTTGGTGTTGCGTTGAAACGTAGCAGCATTCAACGTCATCTGACGCCAATTCACTCTTTCCACCTACAAGCCTCAAACGTGAAGCGGGTCAGAATTTCCTCACCGTATTCTTCGCGATATCCAAAGCAGAAACGCTGGTATGCGCGAACCCACCAACCCCGCAAAGGATAATCATGACCCCCGCCACCAGTTACATCGTTAACGTCAATCGTCAAGCAACCTCGGACCCTAGATTTGATATGAGGCTGACCGAGAAATTTGACGACGAGGAAGCTACCAGCGTTGGCTGGACTTGGGTTGCAGCAGTATTGATTGCAGGCTCACTGATCGTGTCCGGTTACCTGGATGCGGAATCGGCTAATACAGGCGGGACGACGGCCAAAGTGGAAAAATACGCTTCAAGTAAGACAGCGGCACCCACTACTGGGATGCCCGTACAAAGTGCCAATGTGGGCCGGGACAAGGGGTACTAGCCTAGACCGTCACGCGATAGGGGGAAACCAGAAAATTGGCGGCTAGACCCTGCATTGGCGCGCCTTCTGGCATGAAAATGCTCGAAACGGCCCGCCAAATGGCGGTTTACGCGACCGGGAATTTCCAATACTCCATTTACGCTTAGCACCCCAGCTTCAAGCCTGCTGGAGACTGCACGGGGCATGGAAGGGGCCGCGCAACTTAGATACTCAATGATTTCGCTTCAGTGGGCTTTGATGAGCGAACCTCACTCTACCCTGTATCAAACGAAGGACAAACACGAACGGAAGTTAACAGAAGTTCCCGACCCAATCTAGCCGAGCAGTTTCAGCAACTCCGTTTCGCGCTTGGTCGACAGCCCAGCACGCAGCTTTGCTTGCCGGTGCGGCGCTTGCTGCTTGAACCACGTCAGCGTATCGGTGATCGTGATCACAACTGGCCGGAATGTGAGTCCACCCTCGATGGCCTTGGCGTTGCTATGGCGATGAAAGCTGGCGGTCTCGCCTGAGCCCGGCAGCCAAACAGGCAAATCGCTCCAGCCACGTACCTTGTTCTTCTCGAGAAAATCCAGCGTCGCCTCGCGGAATTCGGCTTTGTTGCCCGTTACTTCACGCATCGTCTCCAGCAATTTGCGCATGCTCAGTTCATAGTCCGGGCCGTGGCCGTTGAAATCCCCCATCGTGCGCGTTTCAGCCATGCGGATCGTCCATTCGGCGAGGTCGCGGCCATCGATGAACTGAACCGGGTCTGCTGAAGG
>Ga0163144_10004406_pt1 | contig 31738 bp, 32 predicted proteins | sample OliLak19BULKMAT1_FD_123175 | JGI IMG/M metagenome (GOLD analysis project Ga0163144, IMG submission 123175) | Freshwater microbial mat bacterial communities from Lake Vanda, McMurdo Dry Valleys, Antarctica - Oligotrophic Lake LV.19.BULKMAT1 | ecosystem: Environmental > Aquatic > Freshwater >... | reverse complement strand
GGCTTCACGTTGTAGGCCTGACGAGCTCCAACAGAGTCCCTGCTTCACCTGGCACTCAATGCCCGCGTCGAAGAGCGAAAACATCACGCCCAGCACGCACGCATCAGTATCCACACCGCAGACCGTGACACGCTTCACGCCGGTCGCGCGGATCTTTCGAATGGCCGCCGGCGAAAGCCCGTAGCCTGGTTTCGACAATACCAAATCGTTCTTCCCCGGAGTAAGTAACAGCTCCAAATCGGAGGTGCCCGGCGCACACGAATGTTACTTCAGCTTCGTCCGAAACAACGAACCTTCCGGATTCACGAATCGCGTAAAAATCCGCCGGCGAAACCGGCGCGAATAACGTCGGACCCGTTCCACAAAGGACCGGGGCGTCGGAAAGGCTTGCTGCAGATCAACGATGATTAATGCTTCCATGCGAACCTCACGGAGTATCCGGTGCTACGATACGCTCCCGCACCGTCTCGCGGGCCGCTTTGTCCGTGCGCAAACCAAGAAACACCGGATGCCGAAGCAGGCCATCTTCCGTCCACTCGGTGAATCGCACTTGCGCCACCAGCTCCGGGCGCACCCACGTCACGCCCCGCATCGCACTCGCCGTCATGCCGGTGCCGAAGCGCGAGCGCCGGGTTGGCGGGAGATCGGGGAACGGGCAAGTCCCGATGCGTCGCCGCTGCAGTTCCGCATGGAGCGACTGCAGCCGCGCATAATCGAAACCGCTGCCCACCTTTCCGGCATAACGGAGTTGTTTGCCTTCATAGTAACCAATGAGCAGAGCGCCGAAATAGGAGCGGCTATTCTTCGGCAGGGTGAAGCCGCCAATGACGAACTCCTGTTCGCCATGCACCTTGCACTTCAGCCAAGTCCCGGATCGCCGGTCCGGCTCGTAAGGCGAACCCGCCGCTTTCGCGATGATACCTTCGAGTCCCTGTTGGCGCGCGGCTTCGAGGAAGGCCGCCGGTTCGGCCTCAAACACGGGAGAGACACGAATCGTGTCGACTTTTTTCCCAACGAGTTTGGCCAACGCCGCCTGCCGTTCTTCGATGGGCGTCTCGAGCCAGGAGCGTCCGTCGAGCTCGAGCAAATCGAACACGTAATAGACAATCGTCGGGCGCGTTCCCGGTAGCCTGCGACTCTGTAACAACTGAAACCGCGATCTCCCGGATTCGTCCAACGCAACGATTTCGCCGTCGAGCACCGCGGTGGTGCACGGTAGGTTTTCCAGCGCGGTCCGGACTTCCGGGTAGTCATCGAGTGGTTTCCGGTTGCGGGACCAGAGTTCCACCTTGCCTTGGTTCAGCACCGCGATTGCCCGATAACCATCCAGTTTGATTTCAAGTCGCCACCGACCCGATGGCACCGCCTCAACCCTCAAAGCCTTCATCGGAGGGATAAACGTCGCCGGCTCGGCGTTGCGCCGACGCGCCGGCCTGGCCTTGCGACGCGTCCCGGCTGCGGCGGCGCGCACGCGGGCAGGAGCGGAACGTTTCGACGATCGGACCGGCATAGGCACTCTTTAGACCCACGCCATTTGGAGCGTTCCCCTTCGGCCGGTTTGCCAGGTAATCCCGGCGCCTTTCCATTCGTCCTGACGTTTCCGCTGCTCCGACTCCCCTGAATTAACCGACAGGAATGCCGGTATCAGCACCCAGGGGCCGATGCGTAAGCTGACGCATAGCCTCGAAACAGGCGACCCCGGCGGCGGTGCTGAGATTGAGCGAACGCAGATCCGGATTGGATTGAGGGATTGTCACGCGGGTCTCACGTAATTCGTCCTGCAGCCAGGCTGGAGCGCCTGAGCCTTCGTTGCCAAACACCAAGGCGTCGCCGTCTTCGTAGCGGACATCCCAAAAACTGCGTTCGGTCTTGGTCGTGAACAGCCAGAAGCGGCCGGTGGGCGCAGCGGCACTGGCGCGAAACGCCGCCCAATCGGCATGCTCGTGGACATCGAGTACCTTCCAGTAATCCATGCCGGCGCGACGCAGGTTCCGGTCGTTGATCACGAAGCCCAGCGGATGGATCAAATGCAGCCGGGAACGCGTGAGTGCGCACATGCGACCGACGTTGCCGGTATTGGGCGCGATTTCAGGCTGAAAGAGCACTACGTGAAGCATCCCAGGAGTATTTCCCAGGATGGATCCGAATCAAGTGCATGCTCGCGAGTTGCTTTACTGGCGGCGGTTCCGCACGCTTCCGATGATCTGCAATTACAAGCCGTGAATTCCGCCACAAAATCCATTGTGTTGGTCGAGGACGAACCGTCCTACGCCGAGCTGATTTCCCAGTTGCTCTCACGCAACTTTGACTGCCCCGTCCACCTTTTCTTGAATCCGATCGAGGCCATTCCAGCCTTGGCCAACCTCAACCCGGCGGTGGTCGTCACGGATTATCACATGCCGCAACTGACCGGGGTCGAATTCATCAGGGTGGCCAGCCTCAAAGTGCCGGATGCCGCTTTCGTTCTGATGAGCGGGCAGGATATTGATGAGGAAGAGCCGGGCCTCCGCGACCTCGCGCCGCTCAAAGGTCAATTGTCCAAACCGTTCAGCTGGCGGACGCTCGCCGACGAGATTATCCGCGTGTGGCCGGAAGGATCTCCGCTCCCTGGACTGCGCGTGGCGGCGACCCCATAACGTCCGTTCCGGACGTCCAGGATCCAAGCGGCAGCGACGGCGGCCTAACGCGGGCGGATCTTCATCGCCTGGTCGACCTCGCGCGATTGCGCCTTCTCCTTGAGATCCTCGCGCCGATCGAAATTCTTTTTCCCCGTGCAGAGCGCGACCTCGACCTTCACGAGCGCATCTTTGAAATACATTCGCAGGGGCACGAGGGCGCGTCCGGCGTTGGTGGCAAGGGCAGCGCGAATCTTCTCAATATGTCGACGGTGCAGGAGCAGCTTCCGGATTCGCTTGGCGTCATGATTATAGATACTGCCAAACGCGTATTGCTCGATATGCGCGTTATGCAGCCAGACCTCGCCCTTCTCGATTTTCCCGAAGGCATCACTGATCTGCGCTTTGCCGGCGCGAATGGATTTCACTTCGGTGCCCCGCAACTGCAATCCGGCCTCGAAACGCTCGTCGACGAAGTAGTCGCGCAGCGCCTTCGAGTTTCGAATCTCGGTGTAACGCTTGGAATCTTTTTTGGCGGCGGCCATGGGAACGTGAGTTGATGCGGACGAGGAAGAGATGAAACCGCTTTGGGGGTGGAGGGCGCAACGCGCTTCTGCGGGTGACGTAGAAACAAGGACGAAACACCTGCACAAAAAAAGGCGGCCCCTACTATTCGCGGGGCCGCCCAAAGTTGCAAACCTGACGCTAAATCAGGCGCCTGCGAGCTCGTGACTAATCTTGCCTTCGATCACTTCACGAAGAGCAGTGTCTTCGAGAGACAGTTTCTCCAGCGATTCCACCAGAGGGCGATTGCCCCGCCGGAGCTGCTTCACGCGGCGCGAAACCACGTTGATCAGAATGTTCGGATCGCTAATCGTCTGGAGCGCTTCTTTGATGTAATCGTCTCTCATGGGCGGCGAGCTGGAATGATAAAAACCGGTGACAGCAAGCACCGCGCGGAATGACGTCAAGGGTGAATTCACGACTTGCCGGAATTCACGCCTTGCGCCTCAAGCTCCCGCGGGAAACGCTGGCCCATGCTGCTTGGATGGACCACAGTTGCCCGGCGCGTCGATGCTGACCGCCTCGCGGCCGAGGCCATTGCCCACGGGCTGGCGGCCTGTGTGCAAGTTGAGGGTCCGATCGTCTCGCACTATCGCTGGGAAGGAAAAAACGAGCAAACAGAGGAGTTTCGCTTGTGCTTCAAGTTTCTCCCGCGGACGGCGGAAGCCTTGGAAAAACGTATTTTGAGCGCTCATCCTTACGATGCGCCCGAATGGATTATCGTCCGGGCGGAGCATGTTTCAGAAAAATACTTGTCATGGGCGGAAGCGAACTCTAGCACCTTGCCCCTTTAACGAGTCGCAATCACCTCTTTCAAAAGCCATGTCACAGCACAAAAGCCTCCAGGGCATCTCCGGTCTGGTTGTTAAGCGTAACGTCTTGAAGCGCTTCGAGCGCGTCGAGCTCCTCCGCAAACGTGGCCAATGGAAAGTCGGCGACCGCGTTCAGGGTCTCCGCAAGACCAAGCCGGACATCTGAGTTCGCCCCTTTCCATCGTTCTCTTTTCGCAGGCAGCTTTTCGCTGCCTGCTTTTTTTGGCCGCGAAATCCAGTTTGGCCGCTGCCGATGGAATACTCCTGGCTGGTGACCTCACGGCAGCACGCGGGAGAAGACGGTAAGACGCTAGCGTCGAAGCCAGAAAGCTCGACGCGCAGCCTTCGTCCCGCCTTTTTCGGCGGAGTATGGGCTTCTTCTATCATCTCCGCATTGCGTTCGTTGGTTTCCTCATGGGCGCAGCTGACCTCGTTCCCGGCGTCTCGGGGGGAACGATTGCCTTCATCTGCGGCATCTACGAGCGGCTGCTGAACGGGATCAAGAGCTTCGACTTGACGGCGTTGCGACTCGCCGTCCGCTTCGACTGGCGGGGGCTCGGGGCGAAGATTCCCTTCTGGTTTTTTCTCTCATTGGGCAGCGGATTGGTCATCGCGATTTTCAGCCTGTCGAAGGTCCTATCCGGACTTTTCGTCACCCATCCGATCGAACTTTGGTCCTTCTTTTTCGGACTCGTCCTCGGATCAATCATCCTCCTCGCGCGCGAAACCTGGCGTTGGGGTGCGACCGATTATATCGCCTTTGCCGTCGCGGCCTTGGCGACTTACTGGCTCGTGGGGATCGAATCGCTGCAGACCCCACCCACCCGATGGTTTCTCTTCCTTTCAGGAGCGATCGCCATTTGCGCCATGATTCTACCCGGAATTTCAGGGTCCTACATGCTGGTCATCATGGGTAAGTATCAACTCGTGTTGGAAGCGGTCAGCACGCGGGACTTTGGCACGCTGGCAATCTTCATCGGCGGGATCGTCGTCGGGATTCTGTCCTTCGTTCGCGTCGTTAGCTGGCTGTTACGAACGTACACGCGCACCACGTTGATTGCGCTGACAGGCATCATGGCGGGAGCACTTCGGACGGTCTGGCCATGGAAAGAGACTCTGACCTGGCGGACGAACAGCAAGGGGGTCGAAGTGCCACTCCTGCAAACGAACATATTTCCGTCCGACGGATCGCAGGTCCTCATCGCGGTGGGCATGTTGATCCTCGGCATGATCGCTGTAATTGGGCTGAGCCGACTTGGCCGCAGCGCCAAACCCAAGCCCCACCAAAACTAAAAGTCGCGAACAGCGCGACTGGTGCGGATGCCGAGACTCGAACTCGGATCAACGGCTTCGGAGACCGCTACACTATCCATTGTGCTACACCCGCAAGGGAGCTTCGGTCATCAATGAATCAGTGCACGGCTCCGTCAAGCCCGGGTTGCAGAGATCAATTCACCTTTGGAAACTCGGTTCCCGACGGGCAAGCTATCGGGAAAAGGAACTCAGCTTGGGTGGGCTATACTCCAACCCCTGCCCGCCCGCCACCTGATGGCACCGGAAGAGAGACGCAGCTACCTTCAGCCTCCGATGAATTCTAGAGACGTTCCGCTCGTACTCGTGATCGATGACGACCCTGAGGATCTGGCCTTGATGCGACAAGCCGCCGCGCGGGCCGGTGGTTTCCGCATCATGACGGCGGAAAGCGGCGCCGAAGCGCTGGTTCAACTCGACGCGCGCGACGCGATGCGGCTCCCGTACCCCGATCTCGTTCCCACGGATTTGAAAATGCCCGACATGAATGGTCTGGAGTTCATGCGAACATTCCGCGAACGGTCGGGGATGAGGAATGTGCCGGTGCTCTTCCTGTCCGCGTCCGGCTACAATCGGGACCGAATTCTCGTTCACATGGCGGGCGCAGAAGGCTTCTTCCAAAAGCCCGTCCGTTTCGGCGATCTCGTCGCCTTGATGAAAGTGTTACCGTCATATATCCCGCACCATTCCGACTCTGACCCGGAGATTGAAAAATCAACCGATGTCGGCCGACCCGGCTGATCCTCCTGGCTATGCTCGCTCGCCGGACATCGGAGGCGAGAGGCGATCGAAGGAAGCCGGTTCCAGTCCACGTCACAGTCGCACTTAAGTGGGATAAACGATTCCCTTCACCTTTCATTTCTCGTGGAGCAGAATCGCACCCCGCGCAGCCTCCCGTTTCGCGTTTCCGGTCACCCGCGGACGAGTTCGATATAAAACGTGCTACCTAAGCCAGGCGTAGATTCGAGCCAGATGCGACCATTCATCCGCTCGACCGCGCGACGCGCGATGGCCAGACCCACTCCACTCCCCGGGTACTTCGTATACCCGTGAAGGCGCTCGAAGATCTCGAAAATACGGGCGTGATACTTCTCCTCGATCCCGATGCCATGATCGCGCACGTGAACGACCACCCCGTTCGCAGATTCCGTCGCGCCGATTTCGACGCGGGGCAGCACGCCGGGCCGCGTATATTTGAGTGCGTTCGTCAAGAGGTTGGCGAATACTTGGCCCAGGATAACGCGGGACCCGCGCACCGGCGGTAGGGCAGGAGAAACACTCACGTCCGCGTGCATTTGTTGAATCATTCCCCGGTGTTCGATCAGGACATCGCTGAGGACCTCACTCAGATCGAGTGCCTGCAGCACAACCTCTTCCCGGGCCAGCATGCTGTATTCCAGGAGATGTTTCAGCGTTTCCTCCATTCGGATCGCGGCATTTTCGATTCGATGGAGCATACCGGTGCCCTCCTCATCCAGCGACTCATGATGATCGCTTAACACGATCCGCGCATAATTGCTGATCGTGACGAGCGGAGCGCGTAAATCGTGCGAGATGGAATAATTGAAAGCTTCCTGCTCCCGATTGATCTCCTCCAACATTCGTTGCGTCCGCTTCAACTGCGCCACATCCGCCACCGCAATATGGATATGGCGCTCCACTCCTGGCAGAGCCGGTGCGAGCCGGCTGGAAAGCTGAACGGCGACTTTCGAGGACTCACGCAGACGAAGCTCCAGCTCCAAGATCGACTGCTGCCCCGATGCAGCACAGGCCTCGAGGTGCGCGGCGAATCGCCCGGCGTCATAAGCGTTCAGAAATCGTCGAAGAAATTTGCCCACCACCTCACTCCTCGACTGGTCGAGCAGTTCCATGGCGGCCGGGTTCGCCCCTATAATCTGGCCCTGAAGCGACACGATCAGGTAGCCGGTGGGCAGGTGATCAAACAGGTCGGAATAGCGCCGCGCCGACTGCTCGAGTTCCTGCTGGGTCTCGCGCAGCGCGCGATTCTGCATCTCGAGCTCGACCCGGTGCACCTGCAGTTGCTGCACCGTTTGCTGAAGATCATCGATCGCCGCTGCGCTGGCCGCGGAAGCCCGGCACTGGAGTTCGCGAAGATTCTCCACCAGCTCCTCTTTGGAGAGCGAGGCTAGGTCCTTGTCGGAAAATGAATCGAGGCTGGAGTCTTTCAAGCTCGTGAAAAAGTGAGTAGATACAACGGGTACGTCTTAATCCCACTCGAAATAGGGCGCGCATTGAACAGAAAGCCGGTCGGCCCTGTATTGCGTAAATCGATGCAAACCCGCTCTGTAGTCAAGCTTCCCCGACTAGGGAGAACGCCTAACAAGGCGCCGCGAAAATCGTTCAACCCATCGGGTCCGTGCACCACGTCGAAGAAGGAACGGTTCTGCGCCTGCTCGCGCGAGATGTGAAGCAACGTATAAAACGCGTCGTTCGCATTCTGGATTCGTAACTCTGCCGTCAGCACCACAAGCGCCTCGCGCGTCGACTCCATAACGGCCTGGGCAAGGTTTCTTGCCTCCTGCAAGTCCGCCATCGTGCGTTTCATTTGGTCGATATCAATCAAGGTCAGCCCAACGCCGTCGATCTTGTTCTCCGCGGTCTTATAGGGACGAAGCCGCAATGAATACCACGACCCTTGAGTGTCCTGGACTTCCAGTTCACGCACCGTGAGCGACTCCATCACATCCCCGATCAGCTGGGGCAGATCGGGTAAAGCCAGCTTTATATTGATATCACTCAAGGGCCGGCCGATGTCGGTCGGGATCACATTTAGAACCTTTTGCGCCATCGGCGTAAACCGCCGAATCCGGAGATCCTGCCCAAGGATGATAATGGGCAAATGGACGCTGCTGATCAGATTCTGCAGGTCATTGTTGACCTGCATCAGCTCGAGCTGCCGGCTGTGCAGCTCTTCATTGACCGTCGTCAGTTCTTCGTTGGTCGATTGCAGCTCTTCCTTTGCCGTCTCCAGTTCCTCGTTCGTGCTTTGCAACTCCTCGTTGCTCGACTGTACTTCCTCATTGGCCGCGCGGAGCTCCTGATTGGTCATTTCATGTCGCGCGATAATGGATTGCAAGGTACCGCGGGTCGACCGCAGGTCCTGACGGAGTTGATCGATTTGTGCGGCCGAGGCCGTAGCGGGGTCGGTGGGCGCGGGAACCGGGGCGGGGCCGGTCGACGTCGAAAACAACACCAGATAAAACCGTTCCCGCGAACGCCCGGAATCGATCGGAGTCACATCAATGTCCACCAAGCATGTCTCTTCTTCCCGCATCATCCTCACCCCGGACCGCTGGATCCGGATGTTCTGCTCCCTCGCTTCCCGGTGTGCCGCTTCGACATCAGAGGTCAGACCTTCCCGTGCCATCCGCAGCACGTTGAGGCTGGCCCGGCCCGACACGGGCGCGAGATAACGAGACACATCCCCGCGAAACTGGAGTATCTCCAAATCGTCGTTCACCAGTACTCCCACCGGTCCCTGCCGGGTAAGTACAATGCGATCTGCCTCGCGAATGATGTCGGAAGGTTCCTTGAGGTCGTCGACCCTGGAGGTGGCTGGCGGTTTGGAAGCAATGGACGCACTGGCCGCCTGATGTTCACGGGCAAAGTCCAGACTAATGCGGCGCGGCGTGGCTTTCCGGGAGTAAATCCGAAACCGACGATCCACGAGGCGAAACAACTCCGCGTGCGCTCCGATACTTTCAGAGCTTCCGAGGAACAAATACCCGGTCCGAACCAGCGAGTAATGGAAAACGGGAATGAGCTTCCGCTGGAGGTGCGGGCTCAGATAGATCATCACATTACGGCAGCTGATCAGATCCAAACGGGAAAATGGGGAGTCCCCGATCACATTCTGCTGCGCGAATACACACATATCCCGGATCGGCTTCTGCACCATATAGCCATCCTCGGTCTTGAAGAAGAACCGTCTTAGCCGCTCCGGACTTACGCCACTCACCTCGGCGGTCGAATAGCGACCGGCCCGTGCGGCGCTAATCGCCGTATCACTGATGTCCGTCCCGAAAATCTGCACGGGGAGTATATTCCCGGTGTCTTCCAGCAATTCGCGGATTATAATCGCGATCGAATAGGTCTCCTCGCCGGTTGCACACCCGGAGATCCACGCCCGGATTGGTGTTCCGTCACCATGATGACTGATGATCGAGGGCAGGATGTCCGTGCGCAAAAACTCGAAATTGTCAGAGTCCCGGAAGAACTCTGTGACATTAATAAGGAGGCTATCGTAAAGCTCATCCAACTCCGCCCGACTTCGTTGCACCAGGTTCACGTAATCCGCCAGCGAGCTGGCCTTCGTTAATGCCATCCGCCGAGCTAGCCGCCGCTTAATTGTCGTTTGCTTATACTGACTAAAATCGACACCCGTGTGGGCAAGAAGGAGGCGGAAGATCGCCGTCAGCTGTTCTAATTCCGGCCGTGGGTCGCCCCGCTTAACCCTGGCGAGCGTGCGCCAGCTCTCGTCGTAGTCGTGCGTCAGCTTCACCAACTCACGGGCAATACCGTCGGGCGGCAGCACCCGATTGACGCAGTTCGCGTCGATTGCGCTCCGCGGCATCGTCGGGAAACCAGCCGTGCTGGGATCCTGGGCAAACACCACCCCCCCTGCTCGCTGAATCGCCTGCAAGCCGCTCGTGCCATCCGCGTTACTTCCCGACAGGATCACGCCGACGGCGCGCTCCTTCGCATCCTCTGCCAGTGCGCAAAAGAAAAAATCGATCTCCTTCCCGCTGCGCTCCCGCGATTCATCCAGCAGCATCACCCCTTGATGAAGGGTAACACACGTTTTCGACGGGGCCACGTAAACGTGCGCGGCTTGTACCGACTGGCCATTTTGCGCCCATTGCACGGGCATGGCCGACACCCGGCCGAGCAACTCCACCAAATGGCTCGCATGACTGGCGTCCAAGTGCTGGACGATTACAAGCGCGAGCCTCGTCTCCTTCGGCAGATTTCGCAAAAGCTCAGAGGCGGCGTCCAAACCCCCCGCCGAGGCTCCCACCCCAACGATGAACAGCGCATTCTCCGCCGAGGATGCGGTGGTCTCAACGGTCGAAGCCTGAACAGCGGGCTTCGATTCGTCGAGTGGGCTGGCTGGAGGGAGCGCTTCGCTCATGGGACAACAACTACAGTTTACCAATAAGGCTGATAATCAAGCCTTTTCGGGTCGATCGATTTGTAAAAATCCCTGCGACAAGAACCTTCCCCCTCCCTTCGGGAAAGACCGGCAAATGCATCCAACCCTCCGTCATCGGCTCTTGAAAAGAGTGGTCCGTGTTACCCTGAAAACACCATCGCCCCATGAATTCCCGCATCTGGTCCGCATGCGACTGTTTCTGCCGCGCACTCTCAGCATTGATGGCCGCGGCCGACGTCAGCCCATGCGCCTCCGAGCGCCGTGCCAGCTCGGAAATTGCAGTTGAAGCCACAGATTTCACAGCCAGGCACAGATTACCAAGGTATTCTGATTTCGGGCGCTTCACCTTGCGGGTTAATGGCAGTCACGTGCTCCTTGATCTGCAATTCTCTCTATCCGTGCCATCCGTGTCATCCGTGTCATCCTCGGTTAATCCGAAATGCCGAATTCAGGCTAAAGACCGAGCGCCGCCCCACTTCGTCCATGGCGAACTCCATCGGTTTCATTTTGGCTCCTCCATCGTTAACGTGGATAAGCTCTGGAATGTCCGGTACCGATTGGAGCTCAACGGGGTCTCGCACCAAGCGATCGAGCAGAGGTGGAATTTCGCTCAGCGGGACATGATGGTCCACTGCAACATTGTTCACCGCCGCTTTGGTCATCTGGTCGAACTCAGGGTCGGACTGCACCACTGCGAGGCCGCCGCACCGCTTGACCGCCCAAAGAACCCGCCGCGCCATCATCCAGCATTCCGGTCAGGATCACCCCGATCACGCGGCTTCGGTACGTCGCCGCCGCCGATCGAAACAGGGGATTAATCGCTGGCCGAAACCGATTCTCGCGCGGCCCCCGCACCACGGTAATTCGATCTTCTTCGAGCAGCAGGTGATAATCACTGGGGGCAACGTAGATCTTGCCCGGGAGGATGCGATCGCCGTCATTCGGCTGAACCGCTGGAAGTCGTCCCGCGCGGGAGAGAATGGGTGCCAAATAGCTTTCCGAGCCCGGCCACGTATGCAAAACAATGCAGACCGCGGCAGGAAAATTCGCCGGCAAACCCGCCACCAGCGTTTGCAAAGCTTGGACTCCGCCGGCGGAAGTACCAACCACGACAATATCTCTGGTGAATTGAGCCATGAAATGCCAGTCACTCACGCAACGCCGAACGGCACTGAGTGATAGTGCAAGGAGAGGCCTAACGGTTCCTTCTTCGGTCACTTATCCTCATTCCCCCCGCGCCCCCGTGTCGCGGAAGCCCTTTTCGTCCCCCTCCCCATCCCGCAAAACAGCGTCCTGATACAATCGGCGTTGCCTCGTACCCGAGCTGTTTGCACCGTTTCCAACTTATGTCCGTCGAGCATTCCGAGAGCAGCGCCGTCCCAGCAGCCCCGAGCGATTTCATCCGCGATATCGTCGCACAGCATGTCGCGGAAAACCGCTACCCGAAAATCGTCACCCGGTTTCCGCCCGAACCCAACGGTTATCTCCACATCGGCCATTCGAAGTCCATTTTCCTCAACTTCGGCATCGCCCGGGAAAACAACGGGCAGTGCAACCTGCGCTTCGACGACACGAATCCCGTCAAAGAAGACGCCGAGTACGTCAACGCCATCATCACCGATGTGAAGTGGTTGATCGCCGGCTGGGCGGATCATTGCCTCGCGTACAAAGCCAAGAGTGCGACGCCCACTCTCCAGGAGATCGCGGGTAAATCCGACTTCTATCAGGCGCCCGTGCCGGCCGACGCTCCGGAGGCCGAGCCGTTTTTCACGAGCGACTACTTCGAGCAGATTTACACGTACGCCATCGAGCTCATTAAACGCGGCAAAGCTTACGTCGATGATCTCAGTCCCGCGGACACCGATGCCTATCGCGGCTCACCGGACCGACCGGGCAAAGAAAGCCCGTGGCGCACGCGCAGCGTCGCCGAAAATCTCGATCTGTTTGCCCGCATGCGCGCCGGTGAATTTCCGAATGGCGCCCGCAGTCTCCGCGCCAAAATCGACATGGCCGCGCCGAACATCTGGCTGCGCGATCCCTTGCTGTATCGCATCCGCCACGTGCCGCATCACCACGCCGGCGACAAGTGGTGCATCTATCCCCTGTATGATTTCGCCCATTGCCTGAGCGACTATCTCGAAGGCATTACGCATAGCGTCTGCACACTCGAATTCGAGGTCCACCGTCCCCTTTACGATTGGATTCTCGAGAGCCTCGAGCTTCCGCGCCCCCTTCCCCACCAATACGAGTTCGCGAAACTCAATCTGAGCTATATCATTTCCAGCAAACGCCGGCTCATCCAGCTCGTGCAGGATAAAGTGGTCAACGGCTGGGATGATCCACGGCTCCCCACGATCGCGGGCGCCCGCCGCCGGGGCATTCCCGCCTCCGCTCTCCGCAAGTTATCCCACACCGTCGGCGTCACGAAGTTCGACAGCCTCACCGACATCGCGGTCCTGGAACACTGTATACGTGAGGAACTAAACGCGGTCGCGCTACGTCGCTTTGCCGTCCTGCGCCCAGTCAGGATTGTCCTCACCAACATTCCCGAGGGCGAGACCATCGAATGCGATGCAACCAATAATCCGCAGGATGAGAACCCCACCACGCGCACGATCATCCTCGCCCGCGAAGTCTATATCGAGAGTGAGGACTTTGCGGAGATCCCGCCGCCGAAATACTTCCGCCTAAAACCAGGTGGCGAGGTGCGCCTGAAATACGCCTGCATCATCAAATGCGATGAAGTCGTGAAGGCTCCCGATGGCACGATCAGCGAACTCCGTTGCACGGCCGACCTGTCCACTCGCAACGGCGGACCCAACTCCGACAAGAAGGTCAAAGGCACGATCCACTGGGTCAGTGCCGCCACGGGTATCGACGCCGAGGTGCGACTCTACGATCGCCTCTTCACCGTTCCCGAACCCGGCGCCGAAGTGGACATTACGCCGCATATCAACCCGAACTCGCTCGAGATCGTAACCGCGAAACTGGAGTTTTCCCTGGCCGGAGCCATAGCTGACGAGCGTTTCCAATTCGAACGTCTGGGCTATTTCACGCTCGACGCGAAGGACAGCACGCCAACGCTCCCGGTCTTCAATCGCACGATCACCCTGCGCGACACGTGGGCGAAGAAGTAAACTCATCGCTCACACCGCAGCGAAACGCGGCGGGGCTCGGCGAATCAGCCTGATCCGACCGATCGGTTGGTTCGGCCCGATTCCACTTTGCACCGCCGAGTCTCGCCTCCCGCTTCGGCTCTCCTCCCCCCCGGCTCCGGCCAATTTCTCTCTCCGCCATGGACGATCCACTCCCCACGCTTAACGCCCACGAAGTCCGCGTCCTTGGTTCCTTGATCGAGAAGCAGATCACCACGCCGGACTACTATCCGCTTTCGCTCAACGCGCTCGTCAACGCGTGCAACCAGCTCACCAATCGCGAGCCCGTGCTGGCGCTGGATGAAGCCACCGTGGTCCGCGCCCTGGACGGGCTGCGAGACAAGCGTCTCGCGACCCTGTTCTCCGGCGCTGAAAACCGCGTCGCCAAATACAAGCACACGCTCACCGACGCGCTACTGCTCACACCGGCGGAAGTCGCGCTCCTCTGTGTCTTGATGCTTCGCGGCCCGCAGACGCTCGCCGAACTACGGACCCGCACCGAACGCTTGTTCGGGTTCGATACGCTGCCCGAGGTCGAAGAATCGCTGAACGCCCTCGCGGCCCGCGAGCCCCAGCCCCTCGTGGCGAAACTCCCCCGCGCTCCCGGCACCAAGGAATTCCGTTTCGGGCAACTTCTCTCCGGCCCCGTGGAACACGCCGCGCCGGCCCGAGCCATCCCGGTCGAAGCAGCCACGGCCGTGGTCCGCGCCGAGAACGAACGCGTCGCCAAACTCGAACAGGAAACCGCCGATCTTCGCCGCGAACTCGAAGACTTGAAAACGCAGTTCGCCGCCTTCCGAAAACAGTTCGAGTAATAGTGAAATAGACATTCCTGTCTGTCCCTTGTCCGTATCTTTGTCTGTCCCTTATCCGTATCCGAAGACTCCCCACACCACAAAAAGCTCCGGTCGCATGCCCCACGCGCCGACGCTTGCTTCCTTCCCGCGGACTCTGGTTCACTGGTGCCACTTGTGAAGCAAAGCATCGTCACCTTGGACATGGAAGGGGTTCTCACCCCCGAAGTTTGGATCGCCGTCGCGGAACGCACGGAGATTCCCGAATTGCGCCGCACCACGCGTGACGAACCCGATTACGACACGTTGATGCAGTACCGGATCGACCTCTTGGACCGTCACGGCATCACGTTGTCAAAGATCCAGGAGGTCATCGCCACGCTCCCGCTGCTCCCCGGCGCCCTGGAATTTCTCACCGAGCTGCGGCAACGCACGCAGGTCATCATCCTCTCGGACACCTTTGAACAGTTCGCGCAACCGTTCATGCAGCAAATGGGTTGGCCCACGCTATTCTGCCACCGCCTCGTGGTGGAAAACGACCGGGTCGTCGGCTATCAACTGCGAATGCCTGACCAAAAAAAATACTCCGTCGCCGCGCTGCAGTCCCTCAACTACAGCGTAATCGCGGCCGGTGATTCGTTCAACGATACCTCCATGCTCGGCCAGGCCGATCATGGTTTCCTGTTCCACGCGCCGGAAAACGTCGTCCAACAGTTCCCGCAGTTTCCGGCGTTGAACAACTACCCCGCCCTCCTCGCCCGCATCCAGGCGGTGCTGTAATCAGTAATGTGATACAGGCATTCCTGCCTGTTCCGCCAATCCGGACCATAGGTCGGAACCTCCTCTTGCGCCACACGAACCGCAGACAGGAATGTCTGCGCCACCTCCGGCTACGCCTGAAACCGTTCGATCCGTGCCAGCACGCGCTCGCGGCCGAGCACGCGAATCATCGCCGTGATGCTGGGCCCGACATTTGTGCCCGATAAGGCAGGCCGCGTCACCGCCTGATAGTCCCCAAAACCCACGGCGTTCTTTTCCGCCAGGCTCTTCATCAAAGCCTCGATCGCCGCATCGCTCGTGAGGTCGGCCTCCGGCGCGCGGAGTGCCTCCAATAGTTCGCGCAGTCGCGCCTTCGGATCGCCTTTGGACATCACTTTATCCCGCACCTTGGGATCGATCGGATACTCCTCCGTGAAGAAATACACGCTGTACGCCGGCAACTCCTCGATGCCTTTCACCTTCGGCTGCGCGAGCAACATGACCTCGGAGAAATACGCCGCATCGGCCGCGAGCGCCGCCGTCGTGACCGGCGTCGCGGGCTGCCGCTGAAAGTATTCGCGCGCCCGGGTCACGAACGTCTCCCCGGGCAACTCCAGCAGGTACGCCATGTTCATGTGCGCGAGTTTCTTGTCGTCGAAACGTGCATTGCTCTGGTTCACGCCGGGCAAATCGAACAGCCGGATCACGTCCGCGATTGGCATCTTTTCGCGGTCGTCACCCGGGTTCCAACCCAGCAGGCAAAGAAAGTTGACGAGCGCCTCCGGCAGGTATCCACGTTGCTGATACTCCTCGATCAACGCGCCCTGATCGCGCTTCGACATCTTGCCCGGTCCATTCTGTTTCAAAATCAGCGGAATATGCGCGAACGCCGGCGGCCTCACGCCAAAGCCTTCAAACAGGTGCACGTGCTTGCTGGTATTCGAAAGGTGATCTTCACCCCGAATGATGTGCGTGACGTTCATCGTGATATCGTCGACCACGTTCACGAGGTGAAACACGGGATTGCCGTCGGAGCGAACGATGACAAAATCCTCGTCCTCCAAACGTTCCACCCGCCCGCGGATCTGGTCTTCAATCACCACCGGCGGCACCTTGACCTTGGTTACGGTCTTCTTGCGATGATCGTCAAAGATCTCGTAACGCTCACCGGGCAGTTTGAACCAGATCGCGCCGTCTTTTTCGTAGGCGCGCCCGGCCTGCATCAACTGCTCCACATGACGCTTGTAAATCTCACCCCGCTCACTCTGGCGATACGGACCCAAGTCGCCGCCACCGTTGCGGCCGACCTTCGGGCCTTCGTCCCAATTGAGTCCAAGCCAATTCAAACTCTCGTAGATCACCTGCAGGAAGGCCTCGCTGTTGCGCTCCTTGTCCGTGTCTTCGATGCGCAGGATAAACGTGCCGCCCATGTGGCGCGCATACAGCCAGTTGAACAACGCGGTGCGCGCGCTGCCAATATGGAAAAACCCGGTGGGACTCGGAGCAAAACGGACGCGAACGTGGGACATGGAAGAAGAATTTCCGCGCATTCCCGCGATGCTGTCAAAGTAGGATTCCGTCGGCCGGAAAAGCGAAACTGGGATTCCTGCCTGTCGCCGAAAAATGAAAGAGGCATTCCTGTCTGGCTCCGATAGTGATACAGACATTCCTGTCTGTCTCCGACTTTGCGAGACATCGACAGGCGGGAAGGCAAAGGCAGACAGACAGGAATGTCTGTATCACTTCTCACTTCCGTGCTCCGATCGCACACCATCGCAGACAGGAATGTCTGCGTCACCGCCCGAGCCCGAACCCGTCGAAAACCGCTCGCCAACGAGCGCGTCCCTCCCGAACGTTCCCTCATGCTCAAGGCTGCATCCCCGGTCGCCTTCTCCGGCACTATCATTCTCCCCGATCGCCTGCTTTCCGATGGGATCGTACTTTGCCGCGGCGATCGCATCGTCGCCGTCGGTCCGCGCGACACGATCGCGCTCCCGGACGATGTCACGGTCGTGTCAGCAAAAGATGGATACATCGCGCCCGGTTACGTGGACATCCACGTGCACGGCGGAGCGGGCGCCGACTTCATGGACGGCACCGTCGAGGCGGTGCGGACCGCGATCCAGGCGCACGCCCGGCACGGCACGACCACGATTTTTCCGACCACCACGACCGGCTCGCGCGAACAAATCAGTGCGATGCTTTCCGCCTGCCAGACGATCCAGCAGGAAGCGCCGGCCAACGGCGCCCGGATCGGTGGGGTGCATTTCTACGGACCCTACTTCGCGGAGGACAAGGTCGGCTGCCATCTCCAAGGCGGACGGCGGGATCCCGATCCCGCTGAGTACCGGGAGCATCTTGCTCGCGGGATCATTCGCGTGGCAACGTGCGCGGCCGAGCTGCCGGGAGCCGAAGCGTTTTACCGGGAAGCCGCGGAACGCGGCTGCCTCGTGACCTGCGGACATTCCAACGCGACCTGGAACGAGATGGCTCTCGCCTACGCCGCCGGCATGCGCCACGTGGATCACTTCTGGTGCGCCATGAGTTCCGTGCCGAGTATTCGCACCCGGCTCGGCACGCCCTCGCAAGGTAGCATGGAACAGTTTGTTTTGATGTATCCGGAAATGAGCACCGAGGTGATCGCGGACGCGTGTCATCTCGCTCCGGAATTGCTCGAGTTTGCCTATCGCATGAAGGGCGTGAAACGGCTGTGCCTTGTGACCGATGCGAATCGCGCCCTCGACCAACCGCCAGGCCAGTATCGATTCGGACCGCAGGGAGACGGCGAGTGGTTCGAGAGCGACGGTCGCGTGGGCTTTCAGGAAGGCGGCGGCCTCGCCAGCTCCGTCATGGGCATGGATACGATGGTTAAAAACATGCACGACCTCACCACCGCGGGCGTGGTCGACTCGGTTCGCATGGGTAGCCTCACGCCCGCCGAACGCGTCGGGTTCGAGCATGACATCGGTAGTCTCCAAGCCGGAAAACGCGCCGACGTAGTCCTCCTTTCCCGTGAGTTGAAAGTCTCCGAAGTCTACATCGGAGGCGTCTCCCTGGACGCGGCACCTGCCGCCGGATCACAGGTCCGATCCAATCCCTGATTTTAAAGTAAGACCGTTCCATCTCTCTCCATCCCGATGCCCCTCCTTGTTTCCCCACTTTCGTCGCTCTCACGCCGCATTTTCGGCCTGCTGTTCGCCGGTGCGCTGCTCGTCGGCCACGCCCTGACGATCGCCGCGGCTCAACCGGCCCCGGCGCGACCACCGAATATCATTTTCATCTTCGCGGATGATCTGGGCTACGGGGATTTAAGCTGCTTTGGCGCGACCGACATCAAGACGCCTAACATCGATCGGATCGCGTCCGAGGGCACCAAGTTCACCAGCTTCTACGTCGCCCAATCGGTCTGCACCGCCTCGCGCGCCGCGCTGATGACCGGCAGTTATCCGAACCGCGTCAGCATGAGCGGCGCGTTGAATCATCTCAGCCAGACCGGGCTCCACGCGAATGAGCGGCTCCTCAGTGAGCTCTTCAAATCGCGCGGCTACGCAACGGGCATGTTTGGCAAATGGCATCTCGGACACCAGCCGCCATTCCTGCCGACGAGCCGCGGGTTTGATGAATGGATGGGGATCCCGTATTCCAACGATAATGGCCCGCTGCATCCCGTGACTCGCGGCATTCCGGCGCTGCCGCTCTACGAAAACGAAAAGATCGTCGAACTGGATCCCGATCAGTCCCAGTTCACCCGGCGCATCACCGAGCGCGCGGTGTCCTTCATCGAGCGAAATCGCGAGCAGCCGTTCTTCCTTTATCTGCCGCACATCATGCCGCACGTGCCGATTTTCGTGTCGGAGAAATTCAAAGGCAAAAGTAAGGGTGGGCTCTACGGTGACGTCGTGGAAGAGCTCGATTGGGGTATCGGCGAAATCATGGCGACGCTGCGGCGCCTCGGCCTCGACGAGCGCACGATGGTGGTCTTTACGTCCGATAATGGCCCGTTCCTTTCCTATGGGGACCACGCCGGTTCGGCGCGGCCTTTGCGCGAAGGCAAACTCACGACCTATGAGGGCGGCGTGCGTGTGCCGTGCCTGGTGCGTTGGCCAGGCCGCGTCCCGGCGAAGCGGGTGAGCGACGCGCTGTTCACCACGATGGATTTCTATGTGAGTTTTGCCCAGATGATTGGCGCGACGCTACCCACTCATCCGATTGATGGCATCGATGTTCGCCCCTTGCTTTTGGGCGAACGCGGAGCCCGGGGACGCGAGGAGTTCTGGTATTATTCCGGCAACGAACTTCATGCGGTGCGACAGGGTGACTGGAAGCTGCATGTGCCGCACGAATATCTGGTCGTGGCCGCGGAACCCGGTCGCGATGGCAAGCCGTCCAATTGGGCCAATATGAAACCGCTTTCCCACACTGTCTCTGGCATTCGCGGCATCGCAAGCCGGCACGGGTACCGGGTCGAGGAAACGGGCCTCGCACTCTATGACCTCAAAGCCGATCCGGGCGAAACGAAGAACCTCGCGGCGGCGAATCCCGCCATCGTGGCCCGCCTTCAGGAGGTGGTGAGCAAAGCCCGGGCGGATCTTGGTGACGCGCTCACCAATGTCCCACCCACTCGCCAGCGTGCTGCCGGCGACACGCGTTCCGCTGCCACGCCGCAGTAACCTCGCGGTTTTCCCAATTTCCCGCTTTCCCAATTTTCCGCTCTCCCCTCAGTGCTTGCCGCCTAGACGAGCATCAAGGGAGAAGCGCCCCGCGCCTCCGAGAAACAACGCGACGCACGCACCCAGGAAGAGAAACGCGAGTTCACCGTTGCCGGGCCCCACGAGTTTTCCCGCGTGGGCGACCCAGAATGCTGTGAACATCGCAATACCCGCGATCAGCGCCGAGAGCCGCGTGAAAAGTCCCAACACGATAAAGCCGGCGCAAAAGACCTCCGCCAGGACGACCAGCGACAGACTGGCCGTACTGCCGACGCCCAAGGGATCCGCGAACTTTCCCGAGCGCTCCGCGAAGTTAACCAATTTGCCCCATCCGTGCAGCGACAGCAGCGAAACACCAAACCAGATTCGAACGATCAATAGTGCGACGTCCGCGCTTGCAGGAATAAAGTTGAGTTGGAGAAATTTCATTCATGTCGGAATGGGCGAACTGCTGGTCACGCGCAATAGCTTCCTGCGAGAAAGAAAAGGCTCCTGACGGCCGCCGTCCTACTCGCCCAGCGTGAGCCGGTCCTTCTGCGAAGCAGCACGATCCTGCGGCGAACCCCCACGCTCCGAGGCCCGCGACTCAGCCGCGTGGTCCGCCGCCGTCTTCGCTCCAGCCCGCGCTTTGTTCGACGCCGGTTCGCTGTAGTAAGCGTAATTATTGGTGTAATACCCGTAATCGCCCCCGGCGTTCGCCGGAACTTGGTTTAACACCACCCCGATCAACGGCATCTTCAGGCTTTCCACGATCTGCTGCGCCCGCAGCACCATACTCTGCGGATTGCGTCGGTGCTGGATCAGCAGCACCCCGGCATCGACCACGCTGACGAGCACACTGGCGTCGCTCACCCCGATGACCGGCGGAGAGTCGAAGAGGACTTTGTCGTAACGGCCCTTCAATTCCGCGATAATCTCCCGCAGGCGATTTCCGTAAATGAGACTCAATGCAAAACCGGGCACGCCTCCGCTCGGGATAAAATCAAGACCCGGCGAAATCGATTTCTGCACCACGTCGTCGAGCGTTTTTTGTCCGACCAGCAAATCACTTAAACCCGGCTCCTTACTCCGGCCCGCGAGGCGGTGCTGCGTCGGCCGGCGCACGTCGGAATCGATCAATAGGACCCGCTCGCCGCTCGCACCCATGAGACGTGCGAGTTGGTACAACGTCGTCGACTTGCCCTCACCCGGTCCCGCGGAAAAAAGCACGAACGCGTGCGGTTTACCGGGCGCCAGCGTGAGATTGATATTGGTGTATAAAACCCGAAATGGCTCGAGCTCGGCCGGAGTAGCATCCAGCACCACTCCCGCGACCTGACGCGTCAGCGGCATCACTCCCAGCACCGGTAGCCGGAGCCGCGTCTCAACATCACCGACGGAGCGGAAGCTCGTATCGAAATACTCAAGCAGCACCCCGACGCCGACGGCAAAAATACTCCCAAAGAGAAACGCGAACGCGGTGTTCAACACCCAACTCGGCCGCGAGGGCAGCCGCGCAGGTTCGGCCGTATTGAGAATCTCAATCGTCTTCTTCGGCACCTGAAAATCGATCTCCCGCTGCCGCAGGGTAAGTTTTAACGTCGTCTGCAGGCGCGTTTCATCATCGAGCTTCTGCGCGGACTCCTCGAAGGGACGCATGCGATCGCGCGCCGAGAGAATCTGGTCCACTTTCGCCTGGGCGAGCTGACTCTTCAGCTCGGCCACCCGCGCATCGGATTCCTTGTAGGCAATCTCCAACGCGCTCTCATAACCGCGCAACTGCGCCTCGAGCTGCTCTTTGATTTTCGCGCGCCCATCCACGGCCGAGATCAGATCCGGATGCGCTTCGCCGAGACGCGGCTTGAGCTGAGTGACCTTTTGATCCGCGACCAGATACGCCTGCAACAGGTTCTGGATATTCTGGTCCGGGATGAGCTCGGAGTTCACGAGGCCCATGCGATCCCCGGTTGGAATCGAACGGAAACGCTCCCACCGCGTCTTGCGGCCAATCGCGTCGACGCTAAGTGCGATCAGCGTGTTTTGCATTTGCCGCAAAGTCTCGATCTCCATGTCGGAGTAACGCGCGTTGAGATCGACGCCCGAAATATTGAGATCCTTGCGCAGTTGCTCGAGTGCGTCGCGCTGGCGCGTGACGATGCCTTCCTGCGCCACCAGTTCCTGCCGAAGATAGGCGAGTCCTTCCCGCTGATCCGAGGTCGCCAGATCAATCCGGTCGGCGGAATAAGTGCGGGCAATCTCGTTTGCAATATCGGCGGCGAGCTGCGGGTCCTGCGCGAAGACGCTGATCTCGATCAGGGAGGAACTCCGCTGCGACTCGATCCGCAGCATTTTGTCCAAGATAAATCGATACGTCAGGGCAGGGGGCAGGGCGGTGGTGGCACCCAGATCCGGTGCCAGCTTCGCGCCGAGCGAGAGGCGCTCGATCACGGGATAAAGGATCTTCTCGGATTGCATGATCCTGAATTGATCCTGCAGGAAATACGGGTCGTAGCTATTGCTGCTCTGCGCCTGGAAAAGCTTCACTTCTCCCTCCGGCTTTTCCACCCGGACCTTCGTCGTCGCCAAATACCAGCGGGGCAAAAAGGCCGTGACCGCCAGCGTCGTAATCACCACCAGCGCCAGAATCAAAGCGATGAGCGCCTTGCGCTGGCGGAGGATTTGCAGGAAATCAGCCAGAGATGCTTGTTCCCGGCTGGCTTGAGGGGAGGCCATGGACAAAGGGTCGCGGCGCGCCATCAAAACGTGAAGGCCGCACTCAGGCCGACGCGCTCGCGACGCAGCTTGCGGAAAGGGTCATCCGAGCGGACCCGGTCATAATCGACATGCGCCAACACCGTCCAATTTTTCGTCGGTAAATAACTAAACGCCGCGCCCAAGCGCCAGGAATCCTCGGTAATGTCAGCCTGGCCCCGACGCCCCTGCAGGCGCGCCGGCTCAAACGCGACCGACGCCGAGGCGACGGTCAGCGCGCTGACCGCATGCTGCACGTTCGTGAAGAAACGATGCAGCCGGCTATCGTTGAATCGCAGGGTATCCGACGTCTCTTCGAGTGTATAGGTGTATCCAGCCGCCACAAAGGAACGCCGGGTATAATCGTACTTGCCGGAGACCTCGATATAGGGGGCGGTTGTATCCGCCTCGCCCGCACGTTGACGCCATTCGGCCCCGAAGCGCCCGCTCACCGAAATGGTCCTGGCCAGGGCGTAATCCGCGCCAGCCATGACATAATGCGAAGTCTTGTCCTTGAGTTCACCCTGCGTCCGATAAGAAACGTCCTGGTACCGATACTCTGCCACCAGTTTCGTCTGCGGGAGGAACGCGTGATCACCGGCCAGGCCATACAGATTCTCCACGCGGTCGAGGCTGCGGCCCAACGCCGCGTTGCGATAGTCGTAGTAAAGGGACCGCGCCTTCACGGTGACACCGATCTTCGGTTGCACCTGGGAGGTAAATCGGCCGTCCAGCTGATTGCGGGTGAACGACTGGTCCGTGTTCACCGGTTGGCCGGCGAGGAGCGATTCAGGATTACGGCTCACCGTGAGAGCATTGCTGAGGTCCAGCACCGTCAGCGGGGAAAAGGAATGCGCCAGTCGGACGGATGCGTCATGGCTATCCAGCAGCTTGTCGCCTGGCCGGCTTTTGAACTGGTCCAGCGTCAGGCCATAGGCCGCACTCAAGAAAGTCTGGTCGGTCAGCGAAACATTATATACCGCGCGCGGCGCCAGCGTCCAAATCGTGGAATCTATCGGATTAGTCGCGCTGCCGAAAACATTGCTATCGTGCGACAAGCCAGCCCTGACCGTCACGATGAGGTCCTTGCCTTGCTCAGGATCAGGTAAGGGTGCGTAGACCGCTCGTAAGGGCAAAGTGGCGACGAATCCACCAAGGAGCAGAGCGCGAAAAGAAAACGTCATCAGGGGCCGGTAAGGTTAACGGACCGTACGGGCAAGCAATGGACCGAAGCAATTACTTTCCCCGCGCGGGTGGCAGGGCGGGGTTCAGCAGGACAAAGAGGTTTTCCGCCAGCTTCTGCGGTGCCCCCAAAGGAAACTCCGGCGGCAGCGTGCCGGTGAGCAGCCCGGCGTAAATGCCACCCCATTCGCCGAAGCGATTTGTGACCCGCGCCAGCGCGCCCGACAGCTCCAGACTGGCATTCAAATCGGAGAAGAACGGACGATCGAGCGTCCGGGGGGTTAGCAGCAATTGTCCCATCGGTTGCTCAAGGGTAATGGCATAAAAGTCGCGCAAACGCGGCGGCTGGGCCCACGCCCGGGTCTGGCCGTACCACGCCAACCCGGCCGGCACATCCGCCATGAGCCCGTACTCCCCTTCGACGGAGCGGCGCTGGAGGTCCTGCCGCATGCCTTGGAAAAGGGCAGGAAAGTACGGCGGGTACTGAAAGTGAAGTCGCCTTGGTTCGAGGACGTCGTGAGCGAGCGGCAGGGCTTGCGCGACCAGAAGGACGGCTGTCGCGACCCTTGGCCATTGGTTCAACCGCGCGTTACTTCCGAGCAGCACGAAGAAGAATCCTGCCCCGAATATCATTAACAACGGCGCCGTCCAGACCGCCACCAAGCGCTCACTCTCCCCGGAATTCAGTGCCGACTGCGCCACCAGTAGCACCGCGAAACTGGCGGTGAAAATCCACCGCAGGCGATCCGCACCTTCGGACCGAAAGGGGTACAGCCAACCGGCGACAAAGAACGCGGCGAGCCACATCGCCCCACCCGACCAAAGCCGCGCCTTCACGTTTTCCCGCAGCGCGGTTAGCGTCTTGTTGCCCAATTTGTTCAGGTTGAGCACTGGTTTTTCGACCGCCAGTGTCGCGCGAAAGATCGCCGGCTCCGCCGTCGGATCGCCTGCTTTCAAGGCCACATTCTGCGCCGCCAGTCCGACGGGATGGCCCGTCACGATGACGTTGCGCCCGATCCACGGCAGCGTGATCAAACCAAATCCAACCACGACGGCTGCAATGGCTGCCATCCGACGGGTACCTTCGAGGCGAAACCCAACATAGCCCAGCGCCACAATCGCCAGTGCCCCCGCGGAATACTCGGTGAGAAACATCAACCCACAAAGCGAGCCGAGCGCGCCGAGCCAGATGCTCACACGGCGAGTCCGGGCGCCGTTCGTCACGGCGGCGTCTGCCCGGTGCCAGACGTGAAATGCCAGTAGCGCCAACACCATCAGCAGCGGGGTGCCGTTGACGGCGACCGTTTGTTCCCAAATCGAAGCGGACACCAGCAGGGCCAGTGCCGCGGTCGCGCCGACTCGCGGCTCAAACAAGCGGCGCCCGAGTGTAAACGTGAGCCAGGCAGCGGCCCACAACAGCGCGAGATTTAGTCCGAGAAGAAAGTAATCGGCGCCAAAGCCATCCGGCGGCACCGGCGCCGAGGCAAAGAGCGACGCGCGCGCGCTCTCCGGCAACAGCCGCAGCGCGCCGCCGATCACCAACGGATACAGCGGAGCGTGGTGAAGTTCCGGATACGGCTTCGCCGCGTCGAATCGCACGCCCCGCTCCCGGAGAATGGCCGCCGTTTGCGGGAAGTTGACCCGAGTCGTGAATCCGGCGCCGGCGGCGAGCTGCCGCCCCGTGTCGGCCTGCACGAGCGTCGTCTCGGAGGTGGGCCCGTGAAACTGTTTCCAAGCGACGAGCAAAGAAAGCGCGAAGGTGCCGGCAATGATCGCGGCCCACCGGATGACGCGGGCGCCCGCGCCGATTTCGAGCCAGTGAAGAAACTCCTGCGCCGTTCGTGGACGCGTCATCGAACGGTGGAAGGAAGGGAGCAAGCGCGAGACACGTCGAGGGCAAAGGGTACCGTTCCTTTTTCAGAGCACGCGCGGATCACGGTCCAGCAGTTACACGCCTCCCGGAGGGTCGATTCCACCGGTGCCAAGACGATCCGCTCACGTCCTTCGGGGTTCATTTGTCGGTCACGTCGAGCTCGGGCCATTGTGCGATTTTCCGGTGCAAGGTGCGGCGACTCACGCCCATCATTTCCGCGGCCCGGGTCCGATTTCCGCGGGCTTTTAGCAGCGCTTCCCGCAACAGGTGTTTCTCGTTTTCCTCCACCGAAAGCGAATGCGACGGTGCCGGCCGGGACATTCCCGCGTTTGCCAACGGAGTATTAACGTCTGACGAGGTGGCGACCGGGCCGGGCAGCGTCGTTGTCCGAAACTTGGGCTCGAGATCGTACTCCGTCAGCGTACCTCCCCGCCGTAACACGACGGCATTTTCGCAAAAATTACGCAGCTCACGGATGTTTCCCGGCCAGGGATAACGTTGCAAAGTGCGCAGCGCGCCGGGCTCGACCGTGAGCGGCGGAACACCGTTCTCGTCGGAAAAAATCTTGATGAAATGAGCGAGCAGCAGGGGAACGTCTTCGGGCCGGTCGCGCAGGGGCGGCATGGTCAGCCGGACGACATTGAGGCGGAAAAAAAGGTCGTCGCGAAACTTCCCCTCGCGCACGAGTTGTTCGAGATTGCGATTAGTGGCGGCGACCAGCCGGACATCGAGTTCGAGTGGTTTGGAGCCCCCGACCCGTTCAATCGATTTGGTTTCGAGGAAGCGCAGCAACTTCACTTGGGTCGACTGGGAGATCTCGCCGATTTCGTCCAGGAACAAGGTACCGCCGGTGGCCGATTCGAAGCGCCCGATCCGCCGCTCGGTCGCACCGGTAAACGAGCCGCGCTCATGGCCGAACAACTCACTCTCGAGCAAATTCTCGGAAAGCGCGGCGCAATGCACCGCGACGAACGGAGCCCGGGCTCGCGGGCTCGCTTGATGAATCGCTTGGGCGATCAACTCCTTGCCGGTGCCGGATTCGCCTTCGATGAGGATCGTCGCGCGCGAAGGCGCGACGAGTTTCATCTTATCGATCACCGCCTTGAGTTTGCCCGAGGCTCCGACGATCCCCTCGACTTTGAACTTCTCATCGAGGCGCTCGTGAAGTTGTTGGACCTCGACTTCGAGGGTCTTGGTTTTGAGCGCGCGTTGAATGAGGACCTCGAGCCGCTCAATGTTAACCGGTTTCGTCAGAAAATCGACCGCGCCCCGCTTCATGGCCTCGACCGCGCTTTCGACGCTTCCGTAGGCGGTCATCATGAGAACCGCGGGGCGATGCGGGAGCGCGAGCGCCTTGTCGATGACCTTGAGACCGGAACGCCCGGGCATCCGCAAATCGGTCAGAACCACATCGAAGGGCTGGGCATCGAGGAGATTGAACGCTTCGTCCGCATTCGCGGCGACGGTCACATCGTAGCTGTCCGCGAGGGCTTGTTGTAAACCCTCACGCGTGTGTTTCTCGTCATCCACAATCAGCACGCTTGGCACCATGCGTCATAGTGACACGGTGACGGCAATCCCGGTCAAGCCCGCTGCGTTATTTCGCTGCCGACACGTCGGTTTCGGACAAACGTTCCAGAATCGGCGCCAGCCGGCTGAGTCGGATACTGGGATGAGGCGTGGAGTCGAGCAGGGCGATAAACTTGGTTCGGCGGAGCGTGAGCAACGCCCGGGCCTCGCCCTGTTGGCCGGCGTCGAGGCTATACTCCTTGGTCACGCGTTCAAGCCGGGGCGTGACGGTGACCATCCAGTAAACCTCGGTAAGCGGCCGTTCGCGGGCGCGCATGATGTCCTCATCGCTCAAGGGCGTCCGTTCCGCCTGCCGCCGGGCGGAGTGGTCTGCCCAGCGTTTTTGGTACGCGACAAACTTCTCGCGCTGCGTCAGGTTGAGAATTTTTGCGAATTCACGATCAAACTCAGCGTAGATTTCGTCGACCTCCGCGCGGTAGGCGTCGATTTGCGGGCGGATTTTCTGGATCTCGGCGACGAGTTTGGCGCGGTCGAGTTCCTGCGACTTGGATTTAGCATCCGGGAGGGCAGTGCCCAATTCGGTGGCAAAGCCCGGAGGCGGCGGCGGCACGACGTGAGTACGTTGCGTCGCGATCCGAACCCAGTAGCCCGCCAGAAAAACTCCAACGGTGAGGAGGGCGATGAAGACCCGCTGCATCATAGTCCAGTATCGGCGTCCTGCACGAACATCGCTATCTGATGCCAGCTGGCGAGATTCCGCTCGTTCTCAATCGCGAGACTGCGGGAGTGAAAATAAAGGGTACCGACGATGCAGACGATGGCCGTTCCGGCGCTGAAGACGAACTGATCGAGGAGCGATGGTACTCCGGGAAGCTTGCGCGCGGCACGGAGGACGCGAGCGGCAAATCCGGGCCGCAACTGGGCGGCACCGTGGCTACGCAGAGATTGCCACGTCTTGTCGCACGGTCCGTTCGCCGCCCGGAGCACACGATCGGCAAACCGGGAATTTAACTGCGCGGAAGCGTGTTGCTGCAACGAACGCCAGGCGTGGTCTTCAGGTTTCATGATTGAGGCGTATAATGCTCGCGAAGATGTTCCCGCGCACGGTGGAGGCGAGCTTTCACCGCGGCTACACTGGTTTCGAGCGTCTCAGCAATCTCGGCATGACTGCGTCCTTCCTGGACCAACGCCAAGAGGGCGCGATCCTGGGGTCTTAACTGAGCCAGAGCATGGCGAAGCGCGTCGAGTTCCTCCGAATCCACCGCGCCGGCCGGCTCAGGAATATTCTCATGCTCTTCCCCAAAGGGTAAAAAAATCCGCCGCAGCTTCTGCCGCCGCAGTTGGTCAATGCACGTATTCCGGGCCAGCCGAAACAACCAGGACTCAAACTGCGCAGGCGCCTGCAGACGATCCAAAGCCCGGATCATCTTGATAAAAACCTGTTGGGACAGGTCCTCCACGTAATCGCTTCGTCCAGTCATGGCATAAACGAAGCCTGCCACCCGGTGCTGGTAGCTGACGATGAGTTCATGTTGGGCGGATTCCTCCCCCTGCTGAGCCCGGCGGACCAGATCAGCCAGCGCACTCGATGAAGTTGATTCCATGCAGACGGCATACGTGTGAGCAGTAAGACGGGCAGAAGGCCAGAAAGATTCGAATGTGCCGCGCGGGATCCTTGCCTTCGTTGAAACCTTCGCGTCCGCTTGGCGTCGAACGATTCTCCATGACGAAACCGGCCGATTTCCCGAGGGTAACACTTTTAGCAGCACTCTTGGCTGGCGCTTTGGCGACCACCGGTTGCCGAACCGGCAACGGCCCGCGCGACTTAATGATGGAGGAAGCGATTTCCAGCGGCTCGATCGAGCGCCCGGTGGCGATGAAGGGTGAAGCCACCTTCCATGATGGCAAAGTCGCCGCCCTGGCCACCATTACCCGGGGCTTTGACCGCGGGGCCAGCGGTCCATTGCGGCGCCGCGGCGAAGGCGATGACCTGAGCGGGCGCAAGAAACGCGATGACGAAGGCGCGTTTACCGAAGTCTACAACATCGGCGGCTACGGCGACTCCGAGGAAGACCAGAAGGAAGCGATCGCCGACTACGTACGCATGGCCAAGGCTCGGCGCGCCGCGGGCAGTCCGATGCCTCCGGTGTCGTTGCGGGTCCAACTCGAAAACCGTAGCTCCGAGCCGATGGAGATTCAGGTCACCGAAGTTAATTCGTATCTCGGCAACTTCGCCGTTCGCCCGCCCGTCCTGCAGCTCGCCGCCGGCGAAAAAGGCATGCTGGAGCCGATGATCTCACAGTTGGGCGTCACCAGTGACGAGATCCCGCTCAAGCTCGAGGTCCGCTACGACGGCAAGAAAGAACTGCAGGTCGTCGTGGTGAAGAACATCATCGCCGAGTCCCTGCGCAAAGAATTCGAAAAAGCCCAGCGCTAGACAATACCCCAAATCTCGCGATCGCCCGCCTGTCTCCTGGACGGATCGGGTGTTCGACCCCGCTGAGTATCGAGCACCCGCACCGTCCGGAATGTCGGTCTCACTCTGGACGGCTCAACCGCCGAGCATTCGGACCCGGCGATCTTTGCGCGGAAACTGCAGCGTCACGACCGTGCCGAGTCCTTCCTTGCTCTCGAGCCCGATCTGACCGCCGTGATCGCGCATGATGCGCCGCGCGATCATCAGGCCCAGCCCGTGTCCACCGACCTTGGTCGTATGATAAGGCTGAAATAGCCGCACCAAGTCTTCCGCCTTGATGCCGCTTCCGCTGTCTCCAAAAAGCAAATACACGGACTCATCGTCCGCACGCATCTTGATTTTTAGTCGACCGCCCGGGCGCATGGCTTCCATGGCGTTCTTGGTGATATTGAAGAAGACCTGCTTGATTTGATTTTTATCTGCGAGCACCTGCGGCAGGGCTCGCGTATCCGCCTCCACTTCGATGCTTCGATCGGCCAGTTCGCGTTGTTGAAACCGCAGGACTTCCGTCAGCACTTCCGCCAGATCCGTCTCCGTCAGATCGGGGGTGCGCGGCCGGATGGCATCGAGAAAATGCGTGATGATACCATCGAGTCGCGTCACTTCACCCCGGCAGATGTTCACCGATTCAGCGAGGGCCTCAATGTCCTTGCTCGCGTTGAGCTTCTTCAACCGCCGCTCCATCAGTTGCAGGTGAATGGTCAACGAATTGAGCGGATTGCCCAGTTCATGCGCCACGCCCGCGGCCAGCAGCAGGACAGAGGACGTTCGCTCGTCCTCAATCCGCGCTTCCGTGGATTGTTTCTCCTGCGTGATATCGCTCAGGATGAGCGCAAACCGCCGCACTTGCGGTCCGCTCGAAGCTCGGAACGGCACCATGTAAAGACGGACGGTTCGCGGCTCAGGATACGTGAGCTCAAACTCCCGGGCAACGAGCGGCGCGTGGCCGGATCCCCTTTCATTGTCGAGCGCCGCGCCGAGCGACATCCGCAGCCCCGGCACCACGCGCCACAGGACCTGTCCGGCCAGATCATCGCTGCCGAGACCGATCAAACGTTGCGCCGACGCGTTGGCGTAGTCGATCGAGCCGTCGTCGCGAATAACGATGATCCCCTCCTGCAGGGTGTTGAAAATCTCTTCGAACAAACCCCGCTCCCGCGCGAGTCGCTGCACCAGATTCGCCAGATTAACCGAGTCGAGGGAATCAAGGCGCCCGAGCACACGATCGAGCGACGAGTGTTTTTTGACGGCCATGCTTTGAAGATGTGTCCACCACCCCGAGCGGGTCAACCCGCTCGATCGCAGGGCGATCGGGTGGAACGGCGAACTAACCAGGGAAAACCTGCGCTTTCCCCTTCATCCTAAGTTCAGCATCTCAAATTAACCGCGGATGGCACGGATGGTCATCCGCAGATTCTGGGAGTGAAGCCGCCGCGTTTTCCCAGTGCGGGATCGTGACGGAAGAGATCGGGAGGAACGCTAATCTCCGCTGATCTCCGCTAATCTATCCCGCCCGGACTGAACCTCTGAGATCAGATTTCGGGTAACGAAAAATTAGCGTTCATCAGCGAAGATTAGCGTTCCCTCCTGCCTTGGTCTTTCCGTCTCGTCCGCAGATTCCGTAAGTGGAGCCGGCGCGTTTTCCCAGTGCGGGATCGTGAGGGAAAAGACCGGGAGGAACGCTCATCTCCGCTAATCTATCCCGCCCGGAATGAACCTCCGAGATCAGATTTCAGGGTTCGGGAAATTAGCGTTCATGAGCGAAGATTAACGTTCCCTCCTGCCTTGGTCTTTCCGTCTCGTTCGCAGATTCTGGGAATGAAGCCGCCGCGTTTTCCAAGTGCGGGATCGTGACGGAAAAGACCGGGAGGAACGCTAATCTCCGCTGATCTCCGCTAATCTATCCCACCCGGAACGAACCTCTGGGATCAGATTTCAGGGTTAGAAAAATTAGCGTTCATCAGCGAAGATTAGCGTTCCCTCCTGCCTTGGTCTTTCCGTCTCATCCGCAGATTCTGTGAAAAAAGCCGCCGCGTTTTCCAAGTGCGGGATCGT
>Ga0163144_10004405_pt1 | contig 31742 bp, 26 predicted proteins | sample OliLak19BULKMAT1_FD_123175 | JGI IMG/M metagenome (GOLD analysis project Ga0163144, IMG submission 123175) | Freshwater microbial mat bacterial communities from Lake Vanda, McMurdo Dry Valleys, Antarctica - Oligotrophic Lake LV.19.BULKMAT1 | ecosystem: Environmental > Aquatic > Freshwater >... | reverse complement strand
CGGCGTGCACGGCGGTCGCCGTACGGAACGCGTCGCGCCCCGACAACGGATAGCCTGCGGGGATCGGCACGTTGGTGTACTCGCTCACCTTGCGCACGTACTCGACGAGCACCGACAGATCGTGACGATCGTCGTCGAGCTGCCCGAGCATGTACAGGTTGAGCAGCAGCAGATCGATCGACGTGTTGCCGACGCGCTCGCCGATGCCGAGCCCGCAGCCGTGCACACGATCGATGCCGTGCTCGAACGCGAACAACCCGAGCACGAGCGCGAGCCCGCGATCGTTGTGGCCGTGCCAGTCGAGCTCGACGCGATCCTCGACGTCCATCCCGCGCAGCACCGCGCGCGTGAATTCGATGAGCGAGCGCAGCCCGTCGGGCGTCGCGTGGCCGCACGTGTCGCACAGCACCAGCCGCGTCGCGCCGGCATCGATCGCGGTGCGGAACAACCGATCGAGCATCCGCGGATGCGAGCGCGTCGTATCCTCGGTGACGAACGACGCCGGCAAGTTGTTGGCCACGATCAACGAGATCGCATCGCGCGTCAGGGTCTCGAGCCGGGCCGGCTCCCAGTCCTCGGCATACGAGCGGATCGGGCTCGAGCCGATGAACGCCGTCACCTCGATCGGCATGCCGACCTTCTGCGAGATGTCGATGATCGGGCGGATGTCGGCCTCGATCGTGCGCGCCGCACAGTTCGGGCGGATGTGCAGATGCTCCTCGGAGATCATCCGCGCGAGCCGCTCGACGTCGTCGCACGCGCGCTTGCCCGCGCCGGGCAGGCCGAGATTCACCGCATCGATGCCGAGCTTGTCCATCAAGCGGACGAGCTCCATCTTCTGCTCGATGCTCGGATCGGTGACCGACGGCGATTGCAGGCCGTCGCGAATCGTCTCGTCGACGAAGCGCGGTGGCTCGGGCAGAAGTGGCCCGCGCCGGTCCTTCTCGTTCCAGTCGTAGATGTACGCCGCGGGATCGACCATCGTCTTCACGGTTTTTTCGGGAGCTTCAGGCCTGTGCCATCACGACGTCGTCGCGCTGGAAGAAGCTCTGCAGCTCGTCCATGAGGCCGTAGAACATCTCGGTCTCGACCGCGTCGGCGCCGTCGTCGTCCTGGTCGTCGTCATCGGCCTCGGGCAGCAGATCACGCATGATGACGATGCCCGTCAGCTCGGCCTCGTCCTCGCCCTGCTTGCGCGTGCCGCAGAACGCAACGACGTTGCGCGGATCGATGCCGGCACGGACCTGCTCCTCGGTCGCGCGCGTCTGCACCGTGATCGGGGCGTGCGCGACGAGCCGCAGCAGCGGATCGGGAAGCTGCTCGAACACGTCCTCGAGCCGCGAGCGCAGCTCCTGGGCATCGGCGTAGCTCGGCTGCTCCGACTCGCCGTCCTCGGCCGCATCGAGCTCGCGCACGCGCAGCATCGCCGCGACTGCACCGTCCGAATCACCCGCCGCACCGAGCACGAGCGCGAGCTGGTAGTGCAGGTCGCCGTCGTCGGGCTCGTGCTTGATCGCCGCACGCAGATCCTCGACTGCACGATCGAGCTTGCCGGCGGCCATGTGCGCCGAGCCGCGCGTGCTGAGAAACGCCGGATGATCGTGCAGCGAAGGATCGATCTGCGCGAGGATCTCGAGCGCCTCGTCGGGGTCGTCACCCGACAGTCGAATCTGCGCGAGCAGCAAGCGACCGTCGTCGGTCTGCGCCTTGCTGATCCCGGGCAACGCGAGTGCAGCACGGGCCTGCGCCTCCGCCTCCTCGATCTCTTCGCCGGCGAACAGGCACTCGGCGCAGTCGAGCTGCACGTCGGCGCGATCGGGCGCGCCGTCGGCGGCTTGCATGAGGTAGCCGGTCGCGCGCTCGAGGTCGCCCTGAGCCCACGCCAACATCCCTGCCAAATGCAGTACGCGCGGTTGGTTTTCACCCACCGATCCCCTGAGGTCGTCGAGGATGCTCTCTGCGGTGTCGAGCTCGTCGTCTTCGACGGCGCGCAAACCACGATCGACTAGCTCGTCGACGTCTGCTGTCTTGCCCTTGGCCATGGAGCGCAACACTAACGGCGCCACCTCCTCGCGCGCACACGCACGTGTGTGAGCGAGCGCATGAACGCGCGCGCGGTGCGGTCCGCGGCCGATCGCCCATCGTCGGCGATGCCGACGCCGTGCGACAGCACGACGGCGTGGCCGGTGACAACCTGCAACCCGCGGGACATACTCCGAGCTCAGCTCATGGACACCCCGGTTCGACCCAAAGATGCCGATGGCCGCGAGATCCTCGACTCCGTCGTGATTCGCTTCGCGGGCGACTCCGGTGACGGCATGCAGCTCGCTGGCATGCAGTTCACGCAGACGACGGCGGTCGCGGGCAACGACCTCGCGACGTTCCCGGATTTCCCCGCCGAGATCCGCGCACCCGCGGGCACGACGTTCGGTGTCTCGGGCTTCCAGATCCACTTCGCGTCGCACGACGTGCTCACGCCCGGCGACGAGCCCGACGTGCTGGTCGCGATGAATCCTGCCGCGCTCAAGGTGAACCTGCGCGACGTGCCCAAGGGCGGGCTCATCATCCTGAACACCGGCGCGTTCACGCCGGGCAACCTCAAGAAGGCCGGCTACGACAAGAACCCGCTCGAGGACGGCACGCTCGACGCGTATCGCAAGCTCGAGGTCGACGTGTCGCGGCTGGTGCTCGCGGCCGTCGAGCCCCACGGGCTCGGCACCAAAGAAGCCCTGCGCGCGAAGAACCTGTGGACGCTGGGCCTCTTGTACTGGCTGTTCGGTCGCGATCGTGGGCCGACCATCGACTGGCTCAACCGCAAGTTCGCGAAGCGTCCCGACATCGCGGCCGCGAACATCGCGGCGCTCAATGCCGGTCACGTCTACGGCGAGACCGCGGAGCTGCCGACCGGCGTCGCGTCGTACAAGATCCCGAAGGCCGACCTGCCCAAGGGCCACTACCGCAACATCACGGGCAACGAAGCGCTCGCGTGGGGCCTCGCCGCGGCGAGTCGGCTCGCGGATCTTCCGCTGCTGTACGGCTCGTATCCGATCACGCCGGCGTCGTCGGTGCTGCACTCGCTCGCGAGCCTCAAGCACTTCGGCGTCACGACGTTCCAGGCCGAGGACGAGATCGCCGCGATCTGCTCCGCGATCGGTGCCGCGTATGCCGGCATCATCGGCGTCACCGCGACGTCGGGTCCGGGTATGGCGCTCAAGGGCGAGGCGCTCGGTCTCGCGATCATGACGGAGCTACCGCTGGTCATCCTCGACGTCCAGCGCGCCGGTCCGTCGACGGGCATGCCGACCAAGACCGAGCAGAGCGATCTGTTCCAGGCGGTGTGGGGTCGCAACGGCGACTCACCGCTCGTCGTGCTCGCACCCGCGAAACCCGGCGAGTGCTTCGCGTTCGCGATCGAAGCGGTTCGCATCGCGCTCAAGTACATGACGCCGGTCATCGTGCTGTCCGACGGCTACATCGCGAACGGTGCCGAGCCGTGGTCGATCCCGACGTACGACTCGCTGCCGAAGATCGAGCCGAAGTTCCGCGCCGATCCGGAGGGCTTCCATCCCTACCTGCGCGACCCCGAGACGATGGCGCGCAACTGGGCGCGGCCAGGCACGCCGGGGCTCGAGCACCGCATCGGCGGTATCGAGAAGAACTTCGAGTCGGGTCACATCAGCTACGACCCCGAGAACCATCAGAAGATGACCGACGTCCGCGCGGCGAAGATCCAGAACGTCGCGAACGATCTGCCACAGCAGAAGGTCGAGTGCGGCGATGATCACGGCGATCTGGTCGTGGTCGGCTGGGGCTCGACGTACGGCACGCTGCAGCAGGCGGTGCGTCGCGCTCGCGCAAGCGGGCTCTCGGTCTCGCACGTGCACGTGCGGCACATGTGGCCGATGCCGAAGAACCTGAAGGCGCTGTTGTCGAACTTCAAACAGATCCTCGTGCCCGAGCTGAACAACGGCCAGCTCGTCCGCATCTTGCGGGCCGAGTACCTGCTGCCCGCGATGCCGCTCGACAAGGTGTCGGGCATGCCCTTTCGCATCGCCGAGATCGATCAAGCGATCCGCGACACCCTCGCGAAGAACAATTGACTTCACGGCCCTCCGGGCCTGACTGACTTCACGGCCCTCCGGGCCTGACTGGACCACCATGGATACCCCCGCAAAGCTCACTCGCAAGGACTTCGTCTCCGACCAAGAAGTTCGCTGGTGCCCCGGCTGTGGTGACTACGCGATTCTCGCGGCGATGCAGCGCACGCTGCCCGAGCTCGGTGCGACGCGCGAGAACACCGTGTTCGTGTCGGGCATCGGCTGCTCGAGCCGCTTCCCCTACTACATGAACACGTACGGCTTCCACACGATCCACGGCCGCGCGCCGGCGATCGCGACCGGTGTGAAGCTCGCGAATCCGAAGCTCGACGTGTGGATGGTGACCGGCGACGGCGACGGCCTCAGCATCGGCGGCAACCACCTGCTGCACGTGCTGCGACGCAACGTCGACCTGCAGATCCTGTTGTTCAACAACCGGATCTACGGGCTCACCAAAGGCCAGTACTCGCCGACGTCGCTCGTCGGTGCGAAGACGCCGTCGACGCCGCTCGGCTCGCTCGACATGCCGCTCAACCCGTGCATGTTCGCGCTCGGTGCCAACGCACGCTTCGTCGCGCGCGGCATCGACACGTCGACCAGCACACTCGGCGAGCTGTTCACGGCGGCGTATCGCCACCGCGGCACGAGCTTCGTCGAGATCCTGCAGAACTGCCCGGTGTTCAACGACGGCGAGTGGGACAACGTCACGATGCGCGACGTCGCATCGGAGAACCAACTCTGGGTTTCTCACGGTCAGCCACTCGTGTTCGGCAAGGAGAAAAATCGCGGACTGAAGCTCGCGCCCGGCGGCAGTCACGTCGACGTCGTCGTGATCGGCGAGGGCGGCGTCACGCTCGCGGACGTGTGGATCCACGACCAGACCAACCGGACGCTCGCATTTTTGCTCTCCCAGCTCTCGCCGACGATGCCGGGCTTCCCGATGGCGTTCGGCGTGCTCTTCAACGACCCGATGCCCAGCTATGACGCGACTGTCACGTCGCAGAACGCAGACGTCATCGCGAAGAGCGGCAGGGGCGACATCGACAAGCTCCTGCGTAGCGGCCATACCTGGAAGGTCGAATGACCCCAGGCCCACAAGGCCGTGGAGAAATTGCGCGCCTGGCGTCGCTGGACGCCAAGGTGCCCTAGCTCAGAATGAAGCGCACGGGGGTCTCGTCCGAACCTCCAGCGCGAAGCCCTCTTACGCGAACAGGAACCCTGACCATGACCCATCGCCCATTCGCCTCCTCAGCTCTTGGCAAGTCGTTGCTCACCATCGTCGCAGGCGCCGCGGTGGGCCTGACCCTCGGCTGCATCATCTCCACCAGCGGCGGAGGCAGCAGCAGCGAGTGTGGCGGCACGTTCTCGCACAGCCACGAGACCGCGAACGACACCTGCAAGTGCGACGCGGGCTACACGTGGGAGAACCCGGGGGATCCGGACGACTTCGAGTGCGAGCGCATCAAGCCGAAGCCGAATGCCGATTGCAATGACTTCCCGAATCTCGTGTCGTCTGGCGTCGGCGAGTGCAAGTGCACCGATGGCTTCAACTGGTGTGCGCCCGACGATCCGAACGACTTCTCTTGCTGTGTCGACGATGCCCAGGACGCGCAGAGCGGCACCGACGATCCGACCAACGCGACCGATGTGACCGACAGCGTGAGCGACACCGTCGCGGACACCGGCACCGGCACCACGGATGATCCGACCGTCGCCGACACGAGCGGCGATACGACGCCCGGCACGTCCGGCGCGGTGCCGGATCCGGCGCAGTGCACCATCGAGACGTCGGACGCGATCTTCTGCAGCAACACCGCCGAGGCCGGTCCGCAAGGCAGCATCTACTACACCTGCACCGACGGCGTGTGGACCGAGAACGCGACCGCGGCCGACGAGCTTTGCGCGTTCGACGGCTACGAATTCGCGTTCGGTTGCGTCGATGAGGGAACGTCGGTCGATTTCATCTGCGGCAACGGCCCTGGCACGGACTGCGACGGCAGCACCGAGGCGACGTGCATCAGCGCCGAGGTGATCAACGCGTGCTTGTTCGGCAGGCTGACCGAGGACAACTGCGCGACGATCTGCAACGAGGTCGGCGACGAAGACGGCGTGACCTACGAGAGCGGCTTCTGCGACGCCGAGAGCGACCCGCCGGAGTGCTTCTGCTGCGACAGCGGCGAAGAAGGCTGCCCGGTATAGTCCTTCCGGGGGGCTGACTGCTCAATCGACGCCGGCCGGCATGGTCATGCCGAGCCGGCGTAGTCCGTCGTAGCCCACGCGTTCGACGTAGTGCTGGCCGCACACGGGGGCGTACTGCGCGTCGCCGAGCACGATCTGTGCGCCTTCGACGACCGCGTTGCCGTCGACCATCCGCAGGTTGAACACGGCTTTGCGGCCGCAGTACTGGCAGGTGACCTTCACCTCTTCGATGCTGTCGGCGAGCTCCATCAGCCGGCGCGTGCCGGGGAACGACTCGGTGCGGAAGTCGGTGCGCAGCCCGTAGCAGATGACCGGCATGTCGAGCACGAGCGACAACACGCGCAGCTGATCGATGATCGCCGGCGCCATGAACTGCGCTTCGTCGACGAGCACACAGTCGACTCCACGGAACGCATCGACCTCGAACACGGTCGTCGCGTCGACGAGCATGTCGGCGTCGGCCTCCAGACCCGATCGCGACGCGATGCGCCCGCGGCCGAAGCGATCGTCGAGGCGCGGCTTGAGCAGCAGCACGCGCTTGCCCTGCTTGCGGTAGTTGTGCGCGACCGCGAGCAAGTTCATGGTCTTCGCGCTGTCCATCGCACCGTGTCGAAAGTAGAGCTTCGCCATCGCTCGGCGAAAGGTACGATCAACGCTGGCGGCTCAGAACCGATATTCGACGACGAGCGGCAGGACCTCGATCCCGAGCAAGAACGCGGCGTCCTTCGACTCGTTGCCATCGTCGTCGCGCGTCTTGTGGACGAGGAAGCCGAGCGGAAGCGCGACATCCATGCCGATGCCGAGCTGATCGAGCAGGAAGATCCGCAAGCCACCGCCGGGGCGGATCGTCATGCCCTGCGAGTGCACGCGGAACTGCTCACGGTTGCCACTGCCGCCACCGACCTTCGGTAGATCGAAGTACGTGTAGCCGATCGAGCCGCGCACGAACGGAACGAGCCACGGCTTCTTCGCGATGAAGAACTTGTAGGTGTAGCCGGCGTAGACGTCGACGCCGGCTACCGTGCCCTTGTCGCAGGAGCCGGCGGTGGCATTGAAGCCGCACTGCGTTCGGAACGTGCGGTAGTTGCCGCGATCGAACAGCGCGCCGAGGCCGATGTGGAACCAGTGACCCTTGCGGATCTGACGGTCGTACTGGAACGCGAACCGGGCCTTCGGGAGATAGCTGACGAGGCCGAACTGCAGCGGCATCAGGAACGAGATCGCATTGCCGGCGACCACGACCTCGGGCCAGTCGTAGCCCCCGCTTTTGCCCTTCTTGGAGCCGCTCGCGCCGCCGGTACCGATCGAGCCCGAGGCCGAGCCGCCCGCCGGGGCCGCCGCAGCGACGGCCGGAGCCGCGAGCGCAGCCACGAGGCCGATCGCGGGCAACATCCGGGCATTTCGACGACGACGAACTGCGAAGGGCTCGAGCATGGTCGCGGGCGATCCTAGCAGAGGCCTCCGGCATCGCCGCAAAACCGGCCCAGGTCCGAGGCCGATCTCGTGCACCTGCAAGCACTGCGCGCTACCCTGGGATCGACGGATGACGTGGTTCGCTCTAGCGCGCGACACATTGATCGTCGGCACCGCCGGCGCGCTGCTCGGTGTCGTCAGCCTCGCGGTGCGTCTCGACGTCCCGTGGCTCGCACCTCCGCCTGGGCCGGAACCGACGGCGTGCGGGGTCGACGAGTCGTACGCGACAGGTGCTCCCAGCGCGCCCGAGCTCCCGCGCATCCCGGTCGACGATCTCGGACGCCGCCTCGACGGCGTCGTCATCGTCGATGCGCGCTCGGCCGCTGCATTTGCGGACAGCCACATCCCCGGCGCGATCTCCCTGCCGGCCGACGACATCGACGCGATCGTCGCGAGTCAGTCGCTGCCGTTGCCGATCGATCGCGACATCGTCGCCTACTGCGATCGCGAAGGCGACATCGATGCGCTCTACGTCGGCCTCGCGATCGATGCGGCGCTCGGGTGCGGTCGCGTGCGCGTGCTCGATGGTGGCTTCACCGCGTGGGTCGCCGCCAAGTCACCGGTGGAAGGAATCGATCGCAGTGGTTGATCGCGCGCACGTGCGTCTCGCGATCGTGTGGGCGGCACGCATCGTCGTCGCGGTCACGTTCGCGGTCGCAGCGATTCCGAAGATCGACGACATGCTCGGCTTCGCCGAGGACATCCGCGCGTACCAGGTGTTCCCGGTGTGGAGCAGCCACGCGATCGCGGCGATCGTGCCGATGATCGAGCTCGTCGGCGCCGCCGCAATCCTCTCGGGCAAGGACCGCTGGGTACGCGCCGGCAGCGTCGTGCTCGGTGTGCTCACGGTCGCCTTCATCGCGCTCATCGCGTCCGTCATCGCCCGCGGCATCGACCTCGACTGCGGCTGCTTCGGCAAACAAGCCGAGGCCGAAGCGGTCGGCTGGCCGACCCTGTGGCGCGACGTCGCGTTGCTCGCCGCGATCGGCGTCGCCGCCCAGCGGACCCGAAAGCTGTGGTAATCGAAAGCGGCATGTCCGCGAACGCCACGCCGTACCTGATCACGATCGATCACCTGCTGTCGGACGACGAGCAGCTCGCCTGGCGGACGGCCCGCGAGTTCTGCGATCGCACGGTCGCCCCGGGCATCGAGCACCACTACGAGAAGGGCACGTTCCCGCGGGAGCTCATCAAGGAGTTCGCGAATATGGGCTTTCTCGGCGGTCCGCTCGAGGGCTACGGCTGCGCGGGCATGAACCCGGTCGCGTACGGCCTGACGCAGATCGAGCTCGAGCGCGTCGACAGCGGCATCCGCTCGTTCTGCTCGGTGCAGACGTCGCTCGCGATGTGGCCGATCTTCGCGTACGGCACCGAGGCGCAGCGCGAGCGCTGGCTGCCGGGCATGGCGAAGGGCGAGATCGTCGGCTGCTTCGGGCTGACCGAGCCGAACGCGGGCAGCGATCCGGGAGCGATGCGCACACACGCGAAGCAGGACGGCAAGGGCGGCGACTACATCCTCAATGGGCAGAAGTTCTGGATCACGAACAGCTCGATCGCCGATCTCGCGATCGTGTGGGCGAAGACGCTCGACCACGGCAGCGACGCACCGGTGATCCGCGGCTTCGTCGTCGAGCGTGGCGCGAAGGGACTGAGCACACCGGAGACGCACGGCAAGCTGAGCATGCGCGCGTCGGTCACCGGCGAGATCGTGCTCGACGACGTGCGCGTGCCTGCGGACAACCTGCTGCCGGGCGTGCACGGTCTCAAGGGTCCGCTCGGCTGCCTCACGCAGGCGCGCTTCGGCATCGCGTGGGGCGTCATCGGTGCGGCGATGTACTGCTACGAGCGCGCGCGCAGCTACCAGATGGATCGCGTGCAGTTCGATCGACCGCTCGCGTCTTTCCAGCTCAGCCAGCAGAAGCTCGTCGAGATGCACAACGAGATCGGCAAGTCGCTGCTACTCGCCTACCACTTCGGTCGCATCAAGCAAAACGGCAAGCTGTCGCCCGAGCAGGTGTCGATCATGAAGCGGGAAAACGTGCAGATGGCACTCGACACCGCCCGCACCGCGCGCTCGATGCTCGGCGGCAACGGCATCATGGGCGAGTTCGGCATCATGCGGCACCTGTGCAACCTCGAGACGGTCTACACCTACGAGGGCACGCACGAGGTGCACACGCTCGCCATCGGCCGCGCGTTGACCGGCCTGGCTGCGTTCGCGGGGTAGGAACAACTCGCGTGCACCCCCCACCCCTTGTGCGCTACCCTTCGGCCTTCGGCGTGGTCCATCCCGTCCAGAGTGTGATCGAGTCCCTGTACGCGGCCGGCCGGTGCCCGCGTCTGCACGTCAACGCCGTTGCCGACGGGGTCGTGTGCCCGGATTTCATCCGCGACCAGTGGCGCGAGCGGCTCATCATCGATCTCGATCCGAGCTACCCGCTCGACTTGAATTTCACCGAGGCGACGCTGTCGGCGGATCTCTCGTTCGGCGGGTACGTGACGCGCTGCACCTTCCCGTACGGTGCCGTCTACGTCGTCGCGGATCGCAGCACCGGTCGCGGCATCGTGCTCGATCAGAACATGCCCGAGTCGGTGAAGCGCAGCCGCTACGGCCGACCGCCGACCGCGGCGCAGTCGGGGAAGCCCGCGCTGCACTCGGTCGCCGATGGTGAGAGCGCGCCGGCCGAGGCCGCGGCGCCCGACGAGCCGCCGGCACCGACGAACGACGACGCCGTGCAAAAACGTCGCGCCGCGTTCAAGGTGATCGACGGGGGAAGCTGATGCGTCCCGCCGTGCGTCGTGCGGTGCTGGCCGGTTCGCTCGGCGCCATCGGTCTGTTGTTCGGCCTGTGGTTCGCGTTCGTGCGCGCACCGACGCCGCAGTCGGTGTGTCGTCACATCATCGACGTGACGATCCGCGAGTCTGCACAAGGTGGCATCGGCGGCGACGGTCAAGATGCCGTGATCGCGCAGCTCGAAGAGCGCTGCATGCAGCAGAAGCTCGACAAGATCCAGCTGCGCGGCCGGGTGGTGTGGGCCAAGTACGCCAAGTGCGTCACCGAGGCCGACGACCTCGAGACGATCTGGCGGTGCTGACCTGCTCTGCGTGATCGAAAGATCGAAGTGCGCGCGCCCTGCGGATCGATTGTGACGTCTTCGCTGACCCGGCGGTGAGCGAGACGACGTCGACGATCTCGGCGTCGCTCTCGATCCGACGCGCGACGTCGCGTCGCTCGACGCCTTCACGGTCGAGTGATACGACGGCACCGTGTGACCGCGTCACGCAAGGAGTCGGCTCCAGCCATGGCCGTGCGCTCTTGGAGGAAGAGGATCGCCGCGACGTTCACCTCGGCCGCGCTCGCGATCGGCACCTACTAGATGTCGACGGTCAAGAAGCTGCTCGAGCAACTCGCATCGAGGCCGGCACTGATCCGCGACGACAATCCATCGCGCATGCCCTTCGGGCGGACTGCTGCGACTCACCGGGTTGCAGGTCGGTCCCGAACATCAGCAGGCCGATCGAGACGTCCTTCGTGGCACCCGCGACTTCGCAAGTCGCCTCGCCACCGATGAGGAACTGCTGCGGCACGCCCTCGCCTGCGGTCGCCAACACCGTGACTCCCAACCCATGGCCACCGCCTGACAGCGGCCCGATGCGGCCGATGAGACTCGAGACCGCCACCGGCGTCGGCGCGGGTGTGCGCGGCAAGGATGTTGATCGGGCAGGCTCCGTGTGCGAGCGTGCCACCCGAGAAGCACACGGTGCCGATCGACTGCGGCGCGTTGACGCTCGACGATCCGAGCGCGGACTGGGAAGCAGCGCAGATCTGCGCGCTCGATCACGAGACCATGGGCGCGGGATTCCGTCTCGTCGCGGACGGCCAAGGTATCGACTCGTTCGTCCAGGTCGGCTTCGCGGGCGTGCAGGGCTTGGCCTACTCGGTGTCGCGGTTCTCCTCCGACTCTGGAGGCGTCGACTTCGATACGGTCTTCGAAGAACCTGGCGGTGGGCTCGCCGCGGTGGACGACTGTGTCGTCGCGGTCGGCGAGCTGTGCCTGGCGGTGACCGCCGCTGGCGAGGTCGTCCAGCTCTGCCCGTAGTCGCTCGAGCTGCCGGCCACCTCGCGCACGGCGGGGGAATTGGCGGACGCCTGCGGATCGGTCACGATCGCAGGAGTGGGACCGTGAGTAGATGGTGTCGTGGCACTGAGCCTTGCGACGCTCTTGCTCGCCTGCCGCGCTCCGGATGCCCAGGCCGGCTACACGGACGTTGCGACCGCCGGCGAAGCGGCCGACGCGACGACCACCGGTTCTACGGAACCAGACGTGACGCCGACCGGGGAGACCGGCCCGGCGCATCGTTCGAACGCAGGCTGCAGCGGCGCCGCGTCTGCACCGACACAGCAGAGCACGAGCGTACGCGGTCGATCCCCCATGACTGTAGCTGACCGATCCCAAGCGGGATGTTCCAGCCCGAGCTCGGAGAGTTTTTCGACACCGATCGTCGACGCGAACGCAAGCGATCCGTTGGACGCAACGCAGCGTCGCGAGCCGCTCGTCGGGGCGGCTACCTCACGCGATCGCGCCAATAGCCCGGCTCGCGAGCCGTGTGCGCTACAGCGATCACGAGATGCTCGCGACCGACGAGCGCGATGATCACGAGATATCTGAAGCGCTGCAAGGCAAACTGGCGGACGTCGAGCGCCTCGGGGAATCCGGTGACGCGCGTGCCACTCCGCGGCAGGCGAGTTGCTTGCCCGACACGCCGTGAGACCTCGTCGAAGAGCAGAGCCCCGTACCCGACGCGTTCACCTTCGTGGTAGGCGACCACGGCGTCGAGCTCGTCGAGCGCCTCGGGGTGGAACCGTAGCCGCTTCATCGCCGGTCGAGTGTCTGGCGGATCCGCGATTCGACGTCCGCCCACGCGACGGGCTCGACCTCACCGCTCTCCAACTCCGCGATGCGGCGCTGGACCTCCGCCTGCCACTGCGCGGAGAGCTCCGACGCCGGAAGCTCGAGGCTGTCGCTGAGTGCTTCGACCAGAGCGACGCGTTGGTCTTCGGGAAGCGCCATCGCCTCGGCGAAGATGCGCTGCGCAGCGGACGTCATGCGCCCTAGTCTAGCGTGGCGCTTCGCCAGGCGCCAAGCCGCCGGCGACATGATCCATCCCATCCGCGATCGCATGACGTCACCCGCCCCGATCACGGCCACGGCCGCGGGCCCTTCGAGCAACGCGGGGGGCAAGCGCGATCGCGGCCTTCATCCGCGCCGAACCAGCAGCTCGAGGTGCCAGCTCTCGGCATTGCTGTTCGGGTCCACCGCGCACCGCGACGCCGACCACCGCGACCAAGCCGCCACCGAGATCGCCGACCTCGCCCTGATATACGTGCATCTCGGTGCCGTCGGAGTACCTGTACCTGCGGACGATCCTGCCGACGAGCGAGGCGGATGCTCCGGAGCCGCGGCCGTCGGGGTACACCGCCGCGAGCGTAGCTCGCGGGCGAGAAGAGACGCCGAACGCGAGAGATTCGTCGAGCGAGACGCTCGCGGGTCACGTGAACGCGAACGGAGTGCTCTGTTCAGCGCGCCGGGAAGCGTTGCGGGAACGGATCGGCCTCGAAGCTCACCGACCCACCGACCGGGATCCCGCGTGCCGAGAGACCGCGCGCGCTGTCGTAGTAGATCGCGAGCACTGCATCGGGCTTGCGCTTGCGCTTGCGCTTGAACTCGACCTCGTGGACCGACGACGACTGGCTCTCGCCGTACTGCGTGCCGAGCTCGTTGCGCGGCACGGGCGGCGGCGCGAACGATCCAGGGCCCTGGGTTGCGGGCGCAGCCGCTTGGTCGGCGAGCGGCGCGGACTCGGCCGACTTCGCCGAGCCGTCGGCGCCGGCGAACGGTGCGGGGCTGCTCGAGCGCGGCGCCTCGCGGACAGAGTCGTCGGCCCTTCGATTGCCGCCGCCACTGCCACCGGGGAACGGCGACGCATCGGCCGGCGTGGGCCCGACCGCGAGCGGGCCGGACTTTTTCTCGCGATGCGCACGCTCCTCGAACACCGCGATGCCGATCACGCCCGCGTGTTGCGGCGTGCCTTGCAGCGCGGTGTAGCTGTCGCCGAGACCGCTGAAGCGAAACCCAGCGACTTGATCGAGCGACTGACGAAAGCCATCGACGACGATCTGTCCGAACGGCTCGATGATGTAGCCGCGTTGCTTGCGATAGTCACCGAGTGCACCCGACACGACATCGCGACCATCGACGGTGACGACGACCTCGACGCGCTCGGCCGTGTTGTTGCCGATGCGAATCGCATACTGCTGACCGTCTTGTCCCGCGTAGTACAGCGCGCCACCGAACAGCGCCGCCGGGAGCTGACCCGCGCCGGGCGACTCGAGCGTCACCGTGACGGGCTGCCCGGCGATCGGCGCCGCTGCGGGTGCAGCGCTACCGCGATCGCGCGAGGAGTGGCCGCCGCATGCGAGCAGGCCAACGCTCGCGAAGAGGCTACTGGAGAGCACGAGCAAGGAAAGACATCGCAATCGCATGGGGAACTCCGTGAACGTGGGCGATGCAGGCGACCGCTCGCGTCGGTTCGAGCGGCGGAACGCCATGGGACGGACGAGCCTTACATGCCACGCTGGGGTGGGGTACACCTTCGGCGTGCGAGCGCTGCGGCAACGCTGGGATTGGCTCCGCGAGCTGCTCGCGCGTGGCCGCGCACAGCTGTCGATCCCCGAACGCAGCTCGCGAACGCGCCACGAAGCGCTACGCGACGCGCTGGAGCGACTCGGCATCGACGATCGCAGCCTGATCGAAGGCGTTGCGACCGTGCTCGGGCTGTCGGTCGCGACATTTGCGTCACCCGCTCGCGCCGCGCTCGCGACGACGGTCGGTGACGATCTCGCGCTGGTATTGCCGCTGCTGGTCGAGCATGGCTCGCCGGCGATTCGCGCGGTCGGCCAGGCGTGGTTCGCGGTGCCGGAGACGATCTACGCGGTCGCGAGCGATCAGGCCGAGCGCTGGCTCGTCGACTCGCCGACGACCGCCGACCTCCTCGCGACGCGGATCGATCGTGAGGGGCTCGCGTGGCTCGGCCCCGAGGCACTGCGCCGCCTCGTGACCAGCGGCGCGACGGTGCGCGTGCGCGAGATCGCGTCACTGTGGTGCGAGAGACTCGAGGTTCGCCCGTGATCACTCGTGCACGATTGCTCGCCGCTGCGCTCGTGCTCGCGATGCCGCTCGGCTGTCGCCCCCGCGTCCCGGCAGGCTCCGCAGACTCGAACGCGACGGCCATGGGGCACTGGGACGAGTGGCGCGATCTGTCGCCGCTCGTCGAGATCGCGCGCCACCACGCGCCTCAACCTGCAGCGAATGCAATCGACCGCGCGTCGGCGCTGCTGCGCGAGAACAAGGCGGCGAGCGCCGATCGAGCGCTCGCCGCGGTATCGGGCGGCGCCGGCCACCACTGGATCGCGGTCGCCCGCGCAGACGTCGTCGCGCTGCACTTCACGCTGTGCATTCGCGGCGTCGCACTGCGTATCACGGACGGCGCGAAGGCCAGCGCGACCGATCGCCAGGCCGACTTCTCCGAGCAGACGCGCGTAGAGCCCGGTGACGTCTCGGTCGAAGCGACACTGGTCAACCTCGACGCCGCGGTCTCGTCGGGCGAGGCTGCACTCTCGACCCAGGCTCGCATCGCGCGGGCGCGCGTGGCCGCGTTCGCGCAGCAGTGCGCCGCGAACGAGAACGTCGGCGAGATGGCGCAGCAGGTCGTCGAAGGCGATCTCGCGACGCTCGCCGCCGAAGGCCACCTGACCCCCGACCTCGCCTATCTATGGGCCGGCGTGCAGATGACGCGGTTCTCCGGCAGCGCGGCGCGACCGTTCCTCTTGCAGGCCCGCGAAGGCGGCTTCGATCATCCCGCAGTGACGTTCATGCTCGCCGCGATTGCGCTCGAGCAGGGCGAGCTCGATCACGCCGACGAGTATGCGAAGGCGGCGGCCAAGGTCTACGCCGACACCGGCGATCGCGAGCACCAGGCCGAGGTCCGCTTCCTCCAAGGCGAGATCTCGCGCGCACGCAAGCAGCCGAAGGCCGCACGCACGCACTACGAGGCCGCGCTCGCGATCGATGCGAAGCACAGCGCGTCGATCCTCGCCCGCGCCGAGCTCGACATCGCCACCGACACCGAGACGGCGATCCTCGGCCTGCAGCGCGGGATGACGTCGCTGCTGCTCGACGGCAAGCTCGACGAGACGTCGGCGCGTGTCGCCGCGACGAATCTCGAGCAGCTCCTCGTGCTCGCGGTCGAGCCCCATCAGATCCAGCTCATCCGCGATGCGCTGTTGCAGCGCATCGATGACGAGTCCGACGCGATGCGTCGGGGGCTGCGCTACTTCTTCGCTGCGATGCTCGACGTGCGACTGCGCGAGTACCAGGTCGCGCACGGCCACGGCGTGCTCGCGAAGGAAGAATTCGCGGACAGCGGTGTGAAGCCGCCGATCGACATCGAAGCGTTCCTCGGGCGGCTCCGCGAGGGCTGAGCGACTACAACATGCCAGCGCGCGCCGTCTCGGGCAGATCCGACAGCGCGTCGGCGAACTGCGCCTCGAGCATGCCAGAGAGCTTCGCCCGCTCGGTCTCGAGGATCTCCGCCGGCGCACCGCTCTCGACCATCGTGTCGAACTCCCAGCGGAACCGCTCGATCTTCACCGTCGTCGCGGGCATGTACGAGAGTAGCGGCCACACGTAGCGCTCGAGCGCGTGCTCCGGCGTCGCCGACAGCCGCCAGCGATTGCCGAGGTTGAACCGATCCGCGCCCTCGAGTGCCGCCGACAGCCGCACGCCGGCGAGCACGATCACGACCCCGCGCGCCTCGAGCAATCGCGGCTGCACACCGAACGCATCGAGTCGCTCGAGCCGATCCTTCGCCGGATAGCGCTCGTCACCCCGGCGGAACGCGAGCCACGACATGAACTCGTGGCTGTGCCGCCAGATGAGCCGCTGCGCTTCGATCTGCGCGACCATCTTCGCGAGCCGCGAGCCCTGCCGCGTCGCGAGCGTCGTCGCCGTGTCGCTCATGTGCTCACGCAGCTCGCGATCGAACTGCGACAGCGAGGCCGACGCGTTGTGCTCGTCGAGCACCGACAGCGCAAGCCCGACCCCGATGCCGACGTGCCCCGCGAGCCGCACCTCGAGCTGGACCATCTGCTCGTACAACCCCGGCATCACGAGGCGCGCGCGCGACTCGTCGACCGCAGCGATCTGGGCCAAAGCCTCGCGTTTGAGGTTGGACAGGTTCTGCCGCAGGTCGAACACCTCGGTGTCGACGTCCGGCGTACGCACTTGGGCGAGGAAAGACTCGCGCGGGCTCAGCATCGATTGCGACAAGGGTAGGTCGGCGGGACCGGTCTTGTCATGTTTGGTCCAACCGCGGCGCCCGGGCCCGGGCACGCGACTTCCGGACCCTGAACGTGCGTGTAAGTCGCGGCACGCTGGGCTCGTTTCGGGCGAAATGCGGTGTCACGCCGCCGGGGCGACCATCACTCTCACTAGATCGCCCAGCCGCGCCGTCCGTTGGTGACGTTCGCCGGCCCTGCTTCCGGAAGGCTCACCCATGCTCCGTCCCCAAATGATCCGCTCGCCGCTGTGTGCCTCCGTCGCGATGATGCTCGCCTGCAATCAGGTGCCGGCCGAACAGATTGCTGGCCAAGCCGGCGCTGCGGCGGCGCTGGCCGATGCCGCGAGCGGGCCACGCGCGGCGGAAGTCACGGCGGTCAGCGGACCCGGGGGTCTGCGAACGCCGGGCCTCGCGGACGGCACGTTCCTCGGCAAGAGCGCGAAGCTGCAGGCAAGCCAAGTCGTCGAGACCCCGAAGGGCACGCTCGCCGAGATCGCGCTCGATGGCGGCGCGCGACTGCGACTCAACGAAGACACCGCGCTCGTCGTGCCGGCACCCGGTGGCGAGGTGACGCTCACGCGCGGCGAGCTCGTCGTGCTCATCGACTCGCGCCTCAATGCGCCGCTGCAGCTGCGTGCCGGCGACGACACGGTGAAGGTCGAAGGCGGCGAGGTGCAGCTGGTGCACACCGGCGCGACTCGGCAGATCGCGGTCGTGCACGGTCGTGCGATCGTCGAGAGCAACGGTCAGCGCGTCGAGCTCGGCGCGGGCGAGCGCATCACCACTCCGCTCGCATCACCCGAGCGACCGACGCAGCCGCAGCAGAGCCTGCAGCCGCTCGCGGACACCGGCTGGTCGCGCGCGTTCGAGCAGGCCCAGGCCGCGGTCGACTCCGTGCCGCGCGGCGTCGGCAGCCTCACCGCACGCGTCGCGGGCACGTCGACCGAGCTCGGTCAGAAGATCCGCCTCACCGAGCAACGCGTCACCGTGAACATCTCGGGCCGCATGGCCCACACCGAGATCGAGCAGGCGTTCTTCAACGATCGCCCGAGCGTGCTCGAGGGCATCTATCGCTTCCCGCTCCCAGGTGACGGATCGATCTCCGGCCTGCAGCTCCTGGTCGGCAATCGGTGGATGGAGGGTGAGGTCGTCGAGAAGCAGCGCGCGCGCCAGATCTTCCAGCAGATCGTCGACGCGACGGTGCCGCGGGATCCGGCGCTGCTCGAGTGGGAGCGCGGCAACGTCTTCAAGCTGCGCATCTTCCCGATCCCCGGCCGCGGCGAGCGACGCGTCAAGCTGTCGTACACCCAGGTGCTGCCGGTGGTCGGCGACAACGTCCGCTACCGCTTCCCGCTCGGTGGCAGCGGTGCGACCGGCACCACGATCGACCGGTTCTCGTTCGCGGTGAACGTCGACAAGGATCAGATCGACACCGCGAAGCTCGGCGACATCGAGACCCCCATGCTCACGCTCGACCGCCGCGACAGCGCCGACGTCGTGACGCTGTCGACCGAAGAGACGAACTTCCAGCCGACCTACGATCTCGGCGTCGACCTGCCGGTCGCGAAGACCGAACAGACGGCGCATGGCCAGACCCACCTCGACAAGGACGGTCAGGCGTACTTCATGCTCGCGCTGCAGCCCGAGCTCGAGTTCGCGAAGGACGACCGGCCGATCCACTTCGCGTTCGTCGTCGATCGCAGCCACAGCACGACGCCCGAGCTGTGGACCGTCGCGCGTGGCCTCGTCGAGGCGATGACTGGTGGCATGGAAGCCGGTGACAAGTTCACCGTGCTCGCGTGCGATGCGGCGTGCGACGAGCTGCCTTCTGGCCTGCAGGAGGCATCGGCGCCCGCGGTCGAGGCGACACAGCGATTCCTCGAGGAGCAGGACCTCGCGGGTGCGAGCGACCTCGGCGGCATGCTGTCCGATGCCGGTGACGCGCTTGCCCGCGCCGGTGCCGGCGATGCCCGCAAGGTCGTCGTATACCTCGGTGACGGCGCACCTAGCTCGGGCGAGCTCGCACCCGACAAGCTCGCGTCGCTGGTGCGTGACGCGTTACCCGACGCGCGCATCGAGGCGCTCGCGCTCGGCGCTCGTGCGGATCTCGTCGCAATGAACGCCGTCGTCGAGGCCACCGGCGGCGACGTCGTGCAGGTCGATGCGCGCGACAACCTCACCGAGCTCGTCCGCGAGCTGCGACTGCGCGCCGAGGTGCCGGTCGCCCGCAACATCCGCATCGAGACGCCCGACGGGCTCGTCGATGTGCGCCACAACGAGGTCGCGGGTCTGCGGCCCGGCGACGAGATCATCGTCAGCGGCAAGCTCTCGCACCCGGTGAAGGGCGACGTCCGCGTGCTCGCCGATGGGCCGACCGGTCCGATCGAGGCGAAGTTCGCCGTCGATCTGTCCGCGTCGGGCTCGGCCTCGCCGGCACAGTTCCGTCATCTCCCGCGCACGTGGGCGGCGATGGAGATCGCCCATCTCACCAAGTCGAAGGGGTTCGACGCGAAGGATCGCATCATCGCGCTGTCGAAGGACTACACCGTGCTCTCGCGTTTCACCGCGCTGCTCGTGCTCGAAAACGACGCGATGTTCCGCGAGTTCAACGTCGTGCGGCAGGCCGCGCAGACCGACACGTGGAAGGGTCAGCTCGACGCGAGCAAGGCCGAGGCGCAGTCCGCGACCAAGCCGACAGAGACCGCGCCGACCGGCACCGCATCGGTGACCACGGTGCCGCAATCCGTTCCGACGACGCCGGACGACTTCGGTCGACGCGGCGAGGTCGCCGAGAAGGAACGCGACAACCGCACGGCCAGTGGCGCCGCCCAGCAACCGTTCGCCGAGCCATCGTCCGATCCGGCGCCGTCGAAGACGCCGAGTGCGTTGTTGCCCGATCCGAGCGAGCCGTCGCGCGGCCCGACCGATCCATTCGGCGACTCCGAGGACGACGTCTTGCGCACGAAGGACGTGCGCGAGGTCGAGGAAGAAAAGCCCGCCGATGCGCTTGCGGAAGGCGACGGCGATGCGCTCAGCGCGGACAAGCCCGCGCCCGGTGGTGGCCTCGCTCCGCCGCCGCCCTCCGAGGCACCGAAGGCGAAGAAAGCGATCTCGAGTCCGAGCAAGCCGACGCAGAGCAACTCGTGGGGCGGCGAGGTCGATCCGTTCACTGGCGACATCGGCAACGGTGGCGGCGGTACGTGGGACCGCCACATGAGGCGACGCGTGTGGCGTCCGGTGCCGCGTCTCAAGGTCGCCGCGTCGGCGCCGCCGTCCGGCAAGAACCTCGCGCTCATCGAGTCGTTGCGCCGCGCCGTCGCGCTCGACCCGGCCAAGCGCTCCGCCCACGGCGCGCTCGTCCGCGCGGCGATCCGCGTCGGTCATCACGATGCGCTCGCGTTCGCGAGGGCATGGGCCGACGTCGATCCAGAGCACGCGCCCGCGCTCAGCTCACTCGCCGACGTGCTCGCGTCGCAAGGCGATCCGATCGCGCAAAGGGCCTATGCGAGCGCGCTCGAGATCACACCGTTCTCGAAGTCGACCCACGATGCACTGGCGCGGGCGTTCGCGAGCAAGGGCGACCTGCAGCGGTCGTGCTCGCACCGCCGCGCGGTGGTGAGCATCGATCCGAGCGACGCCGGTCATCACGCCGAGCTCGCGAAGTGCCTGCACCAGTCGGGTCGTACGACGGACGCTCGCACCGTACTCACCGATGCACGTGGCCGCGCGACGAAGAACATGGCCGCGCTCGGTCGCGCCGACGCTGCGCTCGCGGGGATCACCCCTGCTGCCCTGCCGTTCAAGGGCCAGCTTGGCGCGACGCTGTCGTGGTCGGGCGAGGACGATCTCGACATCGCGATCATCGACGCCGCGGGTCATCGGCTCTCGGCGAGCCATCCGAAGCAGCTCGCGGTGCGCGAGTCGGCTGGGTTCGAGGAGATCGCGATGTCCCGCGTGAAGAAGTCGGTGTTCCTCGAGGTGACGCGCAACGGCGGGAGCGACGGCGCCAGCCTCGCGCCGATCCGCGCGACGCTCGAGGTCCGCACCGGAAGCGGGACCAAGACGTTCCCGGTCGTGCTCGAGGGCGGATCGGTGCGCCTGGCGAAGGTGTTCTGGACTGGCTGACGAGAGCAGTCGCCGCGTCGCGAGCTACTCGAGCTCGCGGCGCGCGGTGTAGATCTCGAACTGACCGTCACGATTGGTCGAGAACACAATCACCGAGCCGTCGGGCGACAGCCACGGATCGTCGTCCGTCGAATCCGTGCTGAGCTCGATGATCTCCTCGACGTCGCCGTCGGGCTCCACGCCGTTCATCGCGACCCGATAGATATTCTCGTCCTCCGCGAGCTCCGGTCGCGAGCTCCCGAACCATAGCTCGTCGCCATCGGCGGTGAGCCACGGCGAGCAGTCGCGGCCCTCCGACAGCAGGTCCTCGATGATCACCGGCTCGCCCCACTCGTCGTCGGTCGCACGCCGCGTCGTGACCATGAGCTGGTAGTCCATCTGCCCGGGGAAGTTGCGACACATCACCGCCGTGAGCATGTCGTCCGTCATCGACAGCGACCCGTCGCCGTCCATGGTGTTGAGCTCGTCGATGCGCTCGGGGAGCGACCACAGCGAATCGGTGTCCTCGCGTGTCGAGATGAACGAATCGAAGCCACCCGCGCCGCCCGGCGTGTTGTTCGACAGCATCATGACGAGGCCGTCGTGTGACAGCTCGGGCACGGTGTCGATGAACGGCGTCGTCAGCTCGGCAACGACGATCGGCGGGTCGAACGGATCGTCGAGGGATTCGCGCGTCGCGACGAAGATGTCCTCTTGGCCGAGGCGATTGGTGTTGAAGTAGATCTCGAGCATGTCGCCGGTGAGCGTCGGATCGTCGTCCGCCGCGAACATGTCGTTGATCTCCTCGATCGGCACGATGTCGTCGAACGGCCCCCACACCTGCGCGCCCGTCGACTCCGAGCCGCTGCTGTCGGGATCCTCGGTCGTCTCGGTGCTGGTGTCGGCGGTCCCCGCGGTCGTCGAGTCGGTCGTGGTCGTGTCGGTGTCGGGACCGGTCGTCATCGTCGCGCTCGTCGCGGTCGTCGTCGGACCGACGGTCGTCGTCGGACCGACGGTCATAGGCCCGCTGGTTTCGGAGCTGCTCGAGCCGGAGGAGCCGCTATCGCCATCGCCACCGGCATCGAAGCCACAACCAAGGACGCCAGCGATGAGGATTCGTCGAGTGCGCAACATCGTCGCGGATCCTAGCGCACGAGCGCCCGGACCGCGAGCGCGACGCCCGTGCTTGTGGGCAGCGCGGTTTTGATCTCTGCTTGCCCCGCCAAGCCATGCCCGATCCAACGAACGACATCGCTGCGCACGTCGAGCGTCGACGCACCTTCGCGATCGTGAGTCACCCGGATGCGGGCAAGACCACGCTGACGGAGAAGCTGTTGTTCTTCGGCGGTGCGATCCAGATCGCGGGTGCAGTCCGCGCGCGCCGGGCCTCGCGCCATGCGGTGAGCGACTGGATGGCGATGGAGCAGGAGCGCGGCATCTCTGTAACGACGAGCGTGCTCAGTTTCCAATATCGGTTGCCGGAGAGCGCCGAGGCGACGCCGCCGTTCGAGGTCAACCTGCTCGACACTCCCGGTCACGCGGATTTCGGTGAGGACACGTATCGCGTGCTCACGGCGGTCGACGCCGCGCTGATGGTGATCGATGGCGCGAAGGGCGTCGAGGCCCGCACCGAGAAGCTCATCGAGATCTGTCGACTCCGCGATACGCCGGTCGTCACGTTCGTGAACAAGTTCGATCGCGAGTGCCGCTCGCCGATCGAGTTGCTCGACGACGTCGAGTCGAAGCTCTCGATCAAGTGCGTGCCGATGACGTGGCCGATCGGCATGGGCAAGCGATTCCGCGGCGTGTACGACCTCGTCCACCATCAGATCCACCTGTTTCGCTACGCGGATGCGCATGGCGAGGACCAGTGGCCCGACGCCGGTGTGCCGGTCACTGGGCCGGAAGATCCGAAGCTCGACGAGATGCTCGGCGAAGATCAGGCGGCGGAGCTGCGTTCCGAGCTCGAGCTGCTCGCTGGCGCGGCGCCGCAGTTCGACGCGGCCGAGTTCCATCGCGGCCGGCAGAGCCCGTTGCTCTTCGGCTCGGCGATGAACAACTTTGGTGTGCGCGAGCTGCTCGAGACCTATCTGCGGCTCGCACCGCCGCCGCAAGGTCGCTCGGGCGTGACCGGCAGCGCTGCGGTGACGCCCCCCGCCCCGGGCGAGCCGGTGCCGACGCGCGAGGTGGTCCCGGACGAGCCGGCGTTCACCGGCTTCGTGTTCAAGATCCAGGCGAACATGGATCCGAAGCATCGCGACCGCATGGCGTTCCTGCGGATCTGCTCGGGTCGGTTCACGCGGGGCATGCGAGCGTTCCACTGTCGGCTCGGTCGCGAGGTCGGCCTCGGCAATGCGACGACGTTCTTCGCCGCGAGCCGCGAGATCGTCGAAGAGGCGTACGCGGGTGACATCATCGGGCTGCCGAACCACGGGACGATCAAGATCGGCGACACGTTCACGCAGGGCGAGCTGTTGCGCTTCACCGGCATCCCGAGCTTCGCGCCCGAGATCTTCCGCCGCGTGGTGCTCAAGAGTCCGCTCAAGGCGAAGGCGCTCGGCAAAGGTCTCGAGCAGCTCGCCGAAGAGGGCGCGATCCAGGTGTTCAAGATGATGCTCGGCGCGGACTACGTCGTCGGCGTCGTCGGTCAGCTCCAGCTCGAGGTGATGAAGCATCGCCTCTTGCACGAGTACTCGGTCGAGGCGGACTACGAGGCTGTCGAGTTCACGACGACGCGCTGGATTACTCCACGTACCGAAGGGAAGTCCGCCGACGACGTGCGCAAGGTGATGGAGCAGTTCCAGCGCAGGAACGACATGAACCTCGCCATCGATGCGCACGGGGATCTCGCGTACCTCGCCCCGAACAAGTGGAACCTGCAGAAGGTCGAGGAGCGGTTCCCCGACGTGCGGTTCTCCGCGACGCGCGAGCACACCTGATGCATCCGCACTTTCCCGAGTCCGACGCACCGCGAGGCACTCGCGTTCAACCATCGATCTCGCCGCACCCCGTACCGATCGGGCCCGTCAGGTCGCACTCGACCTCGACCTGGGTGCCCGCGGCTTCGATCACGCCCGGCGGCCGCTCGACGACGAGCTCCACGTTCGCGCCCTGTGTCACGCACTGACGCGAGATGTCGTCCTGCGGCGTCGGCGTGCTCGCGTCGCCGTCGAGCAGCGTGCGGTAGCACAGCTCCATGCTCGTGCCGGGAAACGTCCAGCCGTCGCTACTCATCACGCAGCGCGGCACGACGCGCTCGCCGCCGTCGTCGTCGCGCTCGACGAGCCTGCACTTGGGCTGCAGGCCCGCCTCGTCGTCGTCCTGATCCTCGACGCAGCCGGGCACGCAGGTGCGCGCGGACAGTCGACCGAGTGCGTCGACGATCTGCTGCAGCGCGACCGTGTAGTCGCCCGCGCAGACCGAGAACAAGTTGCGCTCGTCGGTCGCGAACTGCTCCGCGAACTGGGCGAGTCGCACCGGAGGAATGCCGGGCGGGCTCGTCGGTGTCTCGGTGCCGCGGCCACACGACGGGCCGATGCCGTACTCCGTGTTGAACTCCGGGAAGTCGGAGTCCTGGTAGATCATCATCCCGGTCTCGGGATAATCGAGCGGCACGCCGGCGATCACAGCGACGAGCACCTGACCCGTGCCACCGCGTGCGGCCTTGGCCGAGGACAGCTCGGTGACCGCATCGACGTAGCGCTGCACCGGATAGAGGATCGGGTCGTCGTCGGTCGGCTGCCCGTCGATCCCTTTGTCGACCGGGTGACACTCGTCGTAGATCCCCGGGCCACCGGTGCACGTCGTGCCGGCCTTCCAGCACGCACCGGACGTCGGTGCTTCGGGGTCGGTCCACAGCGCCTTGCCGGCGTCGCTGAGCAAGAGCTCCGCATTCTCGGATGGCATCGAGCAATCGGTCTCGTCGGTGACGAACACGACCGCGAGCAGCGCTTCGTCGCGCACGAAGCCCAGCGAGTTGCCCTCGGCTTCGAGCACGTCGTACATCGACTCGAGCGGCGCCTCGAAACCGCTGCCGTTGATGCCTTGCGGGCCGGCGCAGCGCATCGCGTCCGCGATGGTGATGCCACCCGCGAGGTTCGTGCGGCCCACGGTCTTCTCGATCCACGGCCGCGGGACCGACACGCCGTCGGTCGCGACTTCGCTCGGCGTCGTGCTCACGGTCTCGTGCGCACATGATGCGAGGCATCCGGCCTCTTGCTCGTCGATGAACGTGCCCGCGAAGTCGTCGAACACGAACTCGAACAGACGCTCGCGGCAACTCGACACCCGCAGCGTGCCCTGAGCATCGGTGGTCGTGATGCCGATGCGGTAGCTCGCGCCGAACTGTTGGGCCTCGAGCACGTCGATGAACGCGGGGAAGTTCGCGGCGAGCGTGCCCTGCTCGACGCCCATCGATCCCGAGTTGTCGATCACGAACAGGATGTCGACTGCGCGCTGCAACGCCGACACCGAGATGCACGCGTTGTCGTCACACGGGTCGGGTGGCGGCTCGAACCACTCGATCCCCGGGCCGCGGCCGCACGCCGCGGCAGCCACGCCGACGCCGGCCACCAGCGCGGCGAGTCTCGAACGGATGCAAGAAGGCCCCACAAAAAGAGGTTACCATTCGAAGATGGATGGTTCCGCGCTGCACGCGTCGCATGGCTCTGCATGTCTCGCACGCGCAGTCTCGTGTGCGGCGCTTGGGATCGCGCTGGGCGCCGTGCCCGTCGTCGCGCACGCCCAGGTCGCGCCGCTCTCCGTCGATCCCGATCCCAGTGCCGTGTACGGCGGGCAGCCGGTCCAGCCGTGTGGCTGGCCGACGTCCGTGTCGATGGAGGGATCGTGCACGGGCACACTCGTGCATCCCGAGGTCGTCGTGTACGCGCAGCACTGCGGACTCGGCTTCGGTTCGGTGCGTCTGGGCGACTCGACGAACGGGACCGGTCGATCGGTGCCGACCGAGTTCTGTCGGATCTACGAGGGCGGCGGGCCCGGCACCGGTCGCGACGTCGCCGTGTGCAAGCTCGCCGAGCCCGTGACGGACGTCGAGATCGTTCCGCCGTTGATGGGCTGCGAGGCGAGCATCCTGCAGCAGGGACGCGAGGTCGTGATCGTCGGCTTCGGCGAGACCGACGACGGCAACTACGGCATCAAGTACGAAGCGACTGCGGAGTTCGGTTTCATCAATGGCAACGATGAGGCGTTCCTCGGTGGCGGCGGCGTCGACTCGTGCCAGGGCGATTCGGGCGGGCCGGTGTACGTGCGGTTGCCGTCCGCCGATGGTGGTGACGACGCGTGGCGCGTGTTCGGAATTACTTCCTATGGAAGCGGCTGCGGCGGCGGTGGCTACTACTCGATGATGCACATCTCGATGGCGTGGATCGAAGAGCAGGTCGGCATCGACATCACGCCGTGTCACGACGCGGATGGCACGTGGGCACCGGGGCCGGGATGCGACGAGTTCCCGATGGATCCCGCCGGTGCGGGCGGGAACTGGAACGACGGATGCGATCCGGGGCCCCTCGGTGGCGCGGCGGCGGTGTGTGGCGCGGCGTTCGATCCGTCGACGGACCCGGATCCTCCCACGGTGATCGTGAGCGCGCCGATGGATCTGCAGCGGTTCGAATCGAGCGGTGGACAAGCGAGCGTCGACATCGTCGTGGATGCGGATGACGGGACCGGGTACGGCGTCGCGAGCGTCGAGCTGCTCATCGATGGGGAGGCGTTTCCGAATGGTCTGCGGATGACGCCGCCGTGGGAGTGGAGCGCGGGATTTCCCAAGGGGACGTTCGTGCTGGGTGCTCGCGCGACGGATCTGGTCGGGAATGTCGGCGAGTCGGCGCCGATCGTGATCGGCGTCGACGAGGATCCAGAGCCGCTACCGACTGCGGATACTACGGGTGGCAGCGGTGAGTCGGGCAGCGGAAGCGGTGACGGTGACGACGATGACCACGACGACGACGGCACGGACTCGGCCCTGCCGCAGGACACGGATCCGCGAACCGGCGGCACGGATGGCTGCGGGTGCGCGGCACGGCGTGGCGGCGGCGGCTGGCTCGCGATGCTCGGGCTGCTCGCGGTGACGCGACGCGCACGACGACGAGCCTGAAGTAGAGAAACCTGATCCGAACATGCCCCTGCGGATGCTCGTGTACCTCGTGCGGATCTGGGAGCGATTTCGGAAGGACCGCACGCACGACGGCGAGGGACTGCCCGTGATCATCCCGGTCGTCGTGAGTCACGCGGCCGGCGGTTGGCGGGCGCCGCGATCGTTCCACGCGATGTTCGACCCCGTGCCGTGCGACGTGGCGGGACTCGCGTTGCTCGTCCCGGATTTCTCGATCGTCGTCGAGGATCTCGCGCCCCTGTCCAACGAGGACATCCGCGCGCTGACGTTGGAGGCGTTCCCGTCGCTCGCGTTGTGGGCGCTTCGCGACGCGCGGGATGCCTCCGAGCTGCTGCGGAACTTCGAGAGCTGGGTGGGACACGCTGCGCGCGGTGCTTCGCAGCCCGTCCGGCACCGCTCAGCTCGCGCAGCTGCTGCGCTACGTGAAGCTCGTGCTCGGTCGGGTGGATCTCGACCGGTTTCGTGCCAAAATCCGAAAGACGATCCCTGCATTGGAGGCCATGATGACCCTCGAAGAGCTGGTGTTGAGGAAGGAACGCGTCGAAGGTCGGGCCGAAGGCCGGACCGAAGGCCGGACCGAAGGCCGGACCGAGCTGCTACTCGAGCAGCTCGCGATCAAGTTCGGGGCCGTCGAACGACCTGCATCGTGACCGCGTCGCCATCGCGAGCACCGAGGATCTGCGGCGCTACGCGGCCCGCATCCTCGTCGCCGACACGATCGACGCAGTGTTCGCGTAGCCCCGCGAGGTCACTCCGCCGAAGCAGCCGCCGCGGCCTTCTTCGCGCCGTGGCACTTTTTGTAGCGCTTGCCCGATCCGCAAGGACACGGATCGTTCGCGCCGGCCTCGGGCATCGTCGGCGCTTGCCGTGCCTGCCCCGCCGTGCCACCACCCGTGGCCTGCGCAGTCGCCTGCTGCACGCGCTCCGTCGCCGCGCGAGCCGCAGCCGAGAGCTTGTCGATCTGGGCCTTCGCTGCCGCGACGCGCTGCTGCGCCGCACCACCACCGGCACCCCGCTGCCGCGCGCTCGCACGCGTCAGCGCAGTCTCGTACTCGGCGCCCTCCTCCGCTTGCTGCCGCTGCTCTTCGGTGAGCCGCAGGTTGATGACCTTGTCGAGCACCGTCTGCTCGATCCCTTCCCACATCTCGCGGAACAGGTTGAAGCCGCGGATCTTGTACTCGTTCTTCGGATTGCGCGTCGCGTAGCCGACCAGCCCGATGCCCGTGCGCAGGTGCTCGATGTTCTTGAGATGCGCGATCCACTGCGCGTCGATCTCGGCGAGCCACAGCTGCCGCACGTGGAACAGATACACGTACAGGCCGAGCTCGGTCTCGCGTGAGAGCAAGAGCTTCTCGACCGCCGTCCAGCACAGGTCGATCAGATCATCGAGGTTCTCCGGCACGTCACGAACCGAGATCGTCGCGCCGTAGCGATCCTTGACGGCCTTCTCGAGCCCCTCGATGTCCCACTCGTCGGGGTGCGTGTCCGCGGGACACAGCCCCTCGACGATCTTGCCGACGTTCGCGTACGCGAGGTCGTGCAAGCGCTCGCGCTGCTGGATGAGCGCGTGCGCGATGTCGTCGATCGCGACCCGCAGGATCGCGTCGTAGTCCGTGCGCACCGACGCGAACGGCACCATCGCGCCGAAGTGGCGGTACAGCTCACGCGTCAGGCCCTCGGGCTCGATGCCGTCCTTCGGAAACTCGGGTCGCTTCGGATCGGCCTGGGCCCCCTCGGCGATGCGCCGCGCACAGTAGCCGTCGACGATCGACGTCACCCGCTCGCGCACCGTCGTCGACAGCGTCGCTGTCGTGTGCGGCCCGGACTTCTCCGGCGCACCGGCCTGCCGCGCACCTTCCTTCGCATCCGCGCTCTCGGTGAGGTCGGGCCGGTAGCGACCCTCGAGGATCTGCTTGCGCAGGGCGTAGATCGCCTTGCGCTGCTCGTTCATCACGTTGTCGTACTCGAAGAGATTCTTGCGCGTGTCAAAGTGCATCGCTTCGACCTTGGTCTGCGCGTTCTCGATCGCGCGGTTGACCAGCGGCGCCTCGATCGGCACGTCCTCTTCCATGCCGAGCCGCTCCATGAGCCCGGTGATCCGATCGGCGCCGAAGATGCGCATGAGGTCATCTTCCAGAGACAAGTAGAAGGCAGACGATCCCGGATCGCCCTGACGACCCGCGCGACCGCGGAGCTGGTTGTCGATACGGCGGCTCTCGTGCCGCTCGGTGCCGAGGATGTGCAGACCGCCGAGCGAGAGCACGTCGAGGCGCTCCTGTTCGCTCTGCTTCTTCAGGCCCTCGTGCAGCTTCTTGAACTCGTCGGGGTTCTTGTCCGGGTCGAAGTGCTCGCGCGCCATCATCTCGGAGTTGCCGCCGAGGATGATGTCGGTGCCCCGACCCGCCATGTTCGTCGCGACCGTGACACCGAACTTCCGCCCCGCCTGCGCGACGATGTACGCCTCGCGTTCGTGCTGCTTCGCGTTGAGCACGTTGTGCGGGATGCCCTCGCGATCGAGCAGCGTGTGGATCACCTGCGACTTGTCGACGCTGGTGGTGCCGACGAGGATCGGCTGGCCTTTCGCGTGGCGCTCGCGGATCTCCGCCACGATCGCCCGGAACTTGCCGCGCTCGTTCTTGTAGACCAGATCGTGCGCGTCATCCCGCTTCACCAGGCGGTTCGGCGGGATGACCATCACGTCGAGGCCGTAGATCTTGTGGAACTCCTCGGCCTCGGTGTCGGCGGTGCCGGTCATGCCCGCCAGCTTGCCGTACATGCGAAAGTAATTCTGATACGTGATGGTCGCGAGCGTCTGGCTCTCGGGCTGGATCGGGACGTTCTCCTTGGCCTCGATCGCCTGGTGGAGACCGTCGCTCCACCGCCGGCCCTCCATCTTACGGCCGGTGAACTCGTCGACGATGATCACCTCGCTGCCCTGGACGAGGTAGTTCACGTCCTTCTTGTAGAGCTGGTGGGCGCGCAGCGCCTGGTTCACGTGGTGGAGGATCTCGTTGTTCTCGGGCGCGTACAGGTTGCCGCAGCGCAGCAGTTTCTCCACGCGATCGACCCCGGAGTCGGTGAGTTGGACGCTGTGCGCCTTCTCGTCGACGACGAAGTCGAGATCGCGACGCAACGACGGGATCATGCGATCGACGGTGTTGTACAGATCCGCCGGCTTGTCCGACTCGCCGCTGATGATGAGCGGCGTGCGGGCTTCGTCGATCAGGATCGAGTCGACCTCGTCGACGATCGCGTAGTTCAGCTCGCGCTGCACGTACTTCTCGATCGTCTCTTTCATGTTGTCGCGCAGGTAGTCGAAGCCGAACTCGTTGTTCGTGCCGTAGGTGATGTCGCAGCGATACGCGCGCTGGCGCTCGCCGTGGAACAGCCCGTGGACGATCACGCCCGTCGACATGCCGAGGAACGAATAGATCTGGCCCATCCACTCGGCGTCGCGCTTCGCCAGGTAGTCGTTGACCGTGATGAGGTGGCAGCCCTTGCGCGCCAGCGCGTTGAGATACAGTGCTCCGGTCGCGGTGAGCGTCTTGCCCTCGCCGGTGCGCATCTCGGCGATCGTGCCGTTGTGCAGCGCGTACGCGCCGATGAGCTGTACGTCGTAGTGGCGCAGGCCGAGCGTGCGGCGTGATGCCTCGCGCACCGTCGCGAACGCCTCGGGCATCACGCCATCGAGCGGCTCGCCGCGCTCGAGTCGCTGGCGGAACAGCGCTGTCTGGCCGCGCAGCTCCGCATCCGACAGCGCCTCGAGCTTCTTCTCGAGCGAGTTGATGTGCTCGATGATCGGCCGGATCTTCCGCATCTGGCGGTCGAACTTGGTGCCGAAGACTTTCTTGACGAGTGAAGAGAACATTGGCGGATCGCGCGGGCCGGAAGCGTACACCCCGGGATTACCACGGGGTGGTGCGAAATCTGACGGGCGGCAACGTCGCGCCAGAGTCGCGATCGGGCGCGCTAATCCGGCATCCCCGACTTCGGACGCGTCACCCGGTCGTGATCGCGTCGCCGACCGACGCGCTGGTCACCGACTCTGGCCCCTCGACGAGAACGATCCAGAGATTGCGCGTGACCGGCGACCACCGCCGCGGCACGCCGCGATCGAAACCAATGCGACGAGGCCGGCTGCGGGTTTCATGCTGCTCCGTTGTCGGCACGCGCGGCATCACGCACGCGTGCAGCCCAGGCCTCGAGGTGCTCGACCGTCTCGTGCACCTCGCGTGCACCACCACCGAGCGCGAGCATCGCGTCGTGCAACGCCTCGCGCGCGCGACGGATGCGGCTCTTCCCGGTGCCGACAGGGATGTCGAGCACCGCAGCGACCTCGG
>Ga0163144_10004403_pt1 | contig 31745 bp, 31 predicted proteins | sample OliLak19BULKMAT1_FD_123175 | JGI IMG/M metagenome (GOLD analysis project Ga0163144, IMG submission 123175) | Freshwater microbial mat bacterial communities from Lake Vanda, McMurdo Dry Valleys, Antarctica - Oligotrophic Lake LV.19.BULKMAT1 | ecosystem: Environmental > Aquatic > Freshwater >... | reverse complement strand
CGAATCGGTGAGGATCATTTCCTCGAGAGACGACTTGGCGATCAAGTCGTGGGCGGCGCCGCTGAGCACGCCGTGGACGCACGCGGCGTAGACCTTGAGGGCCCCGTTCTCGCGGATCTTGTCGGCGACCTTGCAGAGCGTGCCGCCGGTGTCCACCATGTCGTCGAGGATGAAGCAGTTCTTTCCCTTGACGTCTCCGATGATGTTGTAGACGGAGGCCTCGTTCGGGCGCGGGCGCCGCTTATCGATGATACAAAGCTGCGCGTTGAGCCGCTTCGCGAACGCGCGCGCGCGCTCGACGCCGCCTACGTCGGGCGACACGACGACGAGGTTCTTGAGCGCGAGCTTCTTCACGTACTCGATGATGATGGGCGCCGCGTAGAGATGGTCGACGGGGATGTCGAAGAAGCCCTGGATCTGAGCCGCGTGCAGGTCCATCGTGATGACGCGGTTCGCGCCGGACTCGACGATGAGGTTCGCGACGAGCTTCGACGTGATGGGCATGCGCGGCGCGGTCTTGCGGTCGGCGCGCGCGTAGCCGTAGTAGGGCATCACGGCCGTGATGCGGCCCGCGGACGCGCGGCGCAGCGCGTCGATCATGATCAGGAGCTCCATCAAGTTCTCGTTGACTGGGCGGCACGTGGGCTGGATCACGTAGCAGTCGGCGCCGCGGACGTTCTCCTCGATCTGGAGGTTGATCTCTCCGTCGGCGAAGCGGCCGACGTGCGTCTTGCCGAGCGGGACGCCGAGGTACTTGGCGATGCCCTCGGCGAGCGGCCGGTTCGCGTTGCCCGAGAACACCTTGAGGCCGCGAAGGGTCTTCACGCCCTCCATCGGAAGGGGCTTTTCGACGATCTTATGGGATGCCATGCGCGCCTCCGCCTTCTCGAGTGTCTTGATGGCCATATCAGGTCTTGTTCACCTGGCGAGCGCGCGCGATGGCCAAAGCGTCGTCGGGAACGTCCTCGGTCACGGTCGATCCGGCCGCGACCTTCGCGCCGCGGCCGATCTTCACGGGCGCGATCAGGTTCACGTTGGAGCCGATGAAGGCCTTCGCGCCGATCGTCGTCTTGTGCTTTTCCTTGCCGTCGTAGTTGCAGGTGATCGTGCCCGCGCCGATGTTGACGTCCTCGGCGATATCCGCGTCGCCGATGTAGGAGAGATGGTTGACCTTCGAGCCGAAGCCGATGCGCGACGCCTTGACCTCGGTGAAGTTGCCGACGCGCGCGCGCGGGCCGATCGTCGAGTCGGGGCGGATGTGGGCGAACGGCCCGACGGAGGTCTTCTCGAGCAGGCGGGACTGCATCACGTACGAGAAGCGGACCTCGCACTCGTTGCCGATCTGCGTGTCCTCGATGTGCGTGAACGGCCCGATGCGGCACATGCGGCCGATCTTCGTGTGGCCGCGCAGGATCGTGCCGGGGTAGATGACCGTGTCCTGGCCGATCTCGACGTCGGCGTCGACGTGCGTGGACTGGGGATCGCGGATCGTGACGCCGGAGATCATGAGGCGCTCGAGCATGCGCTTGTTGAGCACGCGCTCGGCCGCGGAGAGCTGCGCGCGGTTGTTGATGCCCTGGATCTCTTCCGAGTTCGACGAGGTGTAGGCGTGGATGCGTCCGCCCTTGCCGCGGATCGCTTCCATCACGTCCGTCAGGAAGTGCTCCTTCTTCGGGCCCTTCGCGCCGATCTCCTTCAGGCCGTTGACGAGCGCGTCGACCTCGAAGCAGTACGCGCCCGAGTTCACCTCGGTGAGAGCGAGCTCCTTAGGGGTGGCGACGGACTCCTCGACGATGCGCTGCACTTCGCCGAGCGCGCCGCGCACGATGCGGCCGTAGCCCTTCGGGTTCGCGAGGCGCGCCGTCAGCAGCGTCGCCTGTCCCTTGAGCTGCTCGTGCGTGAGGAAGAGGTTGTAGATCGACTCGTAGGTGAGCAGCGGCGTGTCGCCGCACATGACCATCGCGGTCTTGAACTTCTTGATGAACGGGAGGGCTTCCAGGACGGCGTTGCCTGAGCCGAGGGGCTTCTTCTGGTGAATGAGCTGCAGGGGGCGCGCGATGCCGACCGATTTCAGCATGTCCGCGGCGGCCGTCTTGACCTGCTGCGCCTCGTGGCCGACGACGACTCCGATCGAGCCGGGCTTCAGCGCGTTGGCGATGCGCAGGACGTAGAACAGCATGGGGCGGCCGCCGACATGGTGGAGCACCTTCGGGATGGTCGATTCCATCCGGGTGCCCTGACCCGCGGCGAGGATCAGCACGCAAAGCTGGCCTTGACCGTTCTTTTTCACATTTGTTCCATTTGCTCTAAAATCAATTCCCGGGCGTGGACTCGAACCACGAATAAAGGCTTCAAAGGCCTCTGTGTTACCACTACACCACCCGGGAGTCTACGGTTTTCCCTGCAGCGGCCTGGAGAACCTCCCGCTCGTAGCAGGCGAACACTTTGCTCTCCAGAAGAGTCCGAAATTCGACGGTGATCGGGTGCGCCACGTCCTTGAAAGCGCCGTCGGGCATCTTTCGGGACGGCATGCAGAGGATCAGCCCCTTGTCGCTTTCGATCACCTTCATGTTGCGCACCACGAAGCAGTGGTCGAACGTGACGGTGGCGAACGCCTTAAGCTTGTCCTCTTTGCGCAGATGGACGCGGATTTCCGTGATTTCCAAGTTTCAGCCGTGACAGCTCGTCAAATAGACTTTCCAGGGGTACGCCTGGAGCCGCTTCACGACTCGCACGCCTTCGGCGTGCGAATTAATAAACCCGAAAACCGAAGAGCCCGAGCCCGACATGCGCACTCCTTTGGCACCCGCCGACTCGAGGATCCTGCGGGCTTGAGCGACTTCCGCCATCACCGGCAATTGCGCCTGCTCCAAACGGTTGAAGAGCAGCCCCCCCCATTCCTCGACGGGACGGCCTGTTTTCAGACGACGGATGAGTTTATCAAGTTGAGACAAGCGCGTCAATATATCGCTTCGGCGGCGGGGCGGGACCGCCGTGAACACGGGCCCCGTCGGCGAGGGAAAGCCGGGCCAGACGAGGACCATGAACGGCAGCGATTTGGCGATCTGAATGGGCTTGAGGCGGTCCCCGATGCCGGTCGCGCGGCAGAAGTTGGCGTCCTTGAGGAAAAAAGGGACGTCCGCCCCGAGCGAAACCCCGATGTCGTGCAGCCTTTTCTTCTTCGCCGCCGTCAAATTGATCTGTAAAAGCCTGCACAATCCCAGAAGCGTGCCCGCCGCGTCCGAGGACCCGCCGCCTAGCCCCGCTCCCATGGGGATGCGCTTGGTCAGGACGATCTTGACGCCGACCCCGACCCGGAAGGTCTTGTAGAAGGCGCGCGCGGCGCGCATGACGAGATTGTCCGGGCCGGCGGAGAGGGGCATCGTGCCGAGCTCGTCCACGATCTCGAGGGTCGGCTGATCGCCTCCGACGACCTCCATGTCGAGCACGTCGTATAGGTTTATCTTCGCGAACAGGGTCGCGAGGGTGTGGTAGCCGCTTTTGCGCTTCCCGGTGACCTCGAGAAAGAGATTGATCTTCGCCGGACACTGCTGTTTCAAGGCGCGAATTCCGCCTTGGGTTCAGGGCAGGAGATCGCGAGCTCCCAGAAGCGGCCCTTCGTCTCCATGAGGCGCGGGACCTGGCGCGCGCGCAGGCGCACGAAGTCCGACAGCGCGACCGCGACGCCGTTGTCGGCCGGGGAGATAGAGCGCGCGAAGGCGTCGTCGAGATCGATCCGCCACGCGGGGCGCATCAGGCTCGTGCGGCCCCAGCCGCGCTCCATGCGCGCGGGGCCGGCGGCGAAGGCCTCGCCCGACAAGGCGGCGGCGATCGCGGTGAACGCGCCGCGCGCGGCTTCCTCGATGCGCTTCTGGTCGAGGCCCGCCACGGGGAACTCGTCCATCGCGAAGCCGCGCTCGTCGAGGCGCGCGCGCCACACCGTCGAGTACATGGGGCCGAGCAGCTCGAAGTCGACGAGGCGCGGCGCGCGGAAGGTGAACAGCGCCTGCCGCGAAACGGGGTGGCCCGCGATGCGGCCCTTGAGCTCGCAGAGCCCGCTCATCTTCGCGACGCCGCCCTGCACCGAGGCGAGATGGCTCCTCCACAGCTCGCCCAGCCTTTCGTCCGACATGCCCTTTTGCAGCGGCTCCGCCTTTTCCTGCGCCGTTTTCGAGCCCAGGCTCTGCGCGCGGCGCCACGCGAGCCAGGCGCCGTCGACGCTTCCGACCGCCTGCTTCGCGAGCGCGAGATGCTCCCACAGCGACTCGTCTTCGGCGAGCGCGGCGGACGACGCCTCGAGCTCCGCGACGGCCTCCGTGCTTCGCCCCTGCTTGAACAGCACCCAGCCGAGGGAGTCGCGATACGCCGCGTTGCGCGGCTCGAGCGCGAGCGCGCCGCGGATGAGAGCCTCCGCCTCCGCCAACTTCATGGCCCTGTCGGCTAATGCATATCCCAGGTAGTTGAGCGCGGGCGCGTCGTCGGGCTTGCTCGCGATCAGCGCGCGGAACTCGGGCTCCGCCTCGGCCATGCGGTTCAGCTTCTCGAGGATCGTCGCGAGCTGCCAGCGCGCGTCGCGGTCGTCGGGCTTGACCGCGAGCACCTCGCGCAGCAGGCCCACGGCCTCGGACTGCTCGCCCAGGTCGTCGTGGCCGAGCGCGAGGTAGTAGGCGATGCGATCGTCCTGCGGCCAGCGCCGGCGCGCCTCCTTCAGGGTGACCATCGCGTCCTTCACTCCGCCCGACTGCAGCTGATAGTAGCCGAGCCGCAGATGCAGGGTCGGATCGTCCTTGAGCGCCGAGCTGTCCTTCAGGTAGGCGGCGGCTTTCGCGAAGTCGCCCGCGCGCTCCGCCTCGCTCGCGAGCCAGGCCGCGGCGGCCGCGTCGTCGGGGCGCTTCTCCTTCAGGCGCGCGAACTCCAAATGCGCGGCGGCCTCGTCGCCCCGCGCGGCCTCGAGCTCCGCGATGTGCGCCCACAGCTCGTAGTCGTCGGGGATCGCGGAAAGGACCTTGCGGTACTCGTCGATCGCCGCGGCGGTGTCGTGGGATATCTCGAACACCTGGCCCAGCGTCAGGCGCACGGGATCCGACTCCGCCTCGTCGAGCGAGATCGCGCGCCGAAGCTTCACGACCGCGGCGGCATAGCGCGCCTCCTGCGCGTCGAGCTTGCCGAGCTCATGCAGCACCCTCGCCGCGTGCTCGGGATTAGCCGCGAGAAAGCGCTCGAGCATCGCGCGCGCGCGCTTCGGGTTCTTCGGCGCGATGAGCTCCGTGAGCGCTAGGATCGCCTCGACCGAGGCGGCGTCTAGCTTCAGCGCCGACTCGAACGTCGCGATCGCCTCGGGCTCCTGGCCGCGAGACCAGAACACCCGCGCGAGGATCATCTGGGATTTCCCGTCTTTCGGCGCGAGCTCCAGGCGCTTGCGCGCCCATTTCTCCGCGCGGTCCCAGTCCTCGACCTCGAGCGCCAGATCGGCCGCCTCGCCCGCGAGAAACGCCGAGGTCGGATCGAGCTCGAGCGCCTTCTCGAAGGCCGCGAGCGCCTCCGCGTAGGCGCCGCGCCGCTCGAGCAGGGTCCCGCGCAGGTATTCCTGCTGCGCGCCCGCCGCGGCCGCGGAGCCCGCCGAAGAGGAGGCGGCGGCCGGCAGGGCGAGGAGAAGCGCCAGGAGCAGGTTCATTTGATGTCGAGGTCCATCAGGACGGCGTCCGAGCCGTCATTGTAGAACTTAGGCCTGCACCCGACAACCTTCGCGCCGGCCTTCGCGTAGAACCCGAGCGCGCGCGCGTTCAGCGCGGAGGCCTCGAGGGATATCTTCTCGCAACCGCGCGCCTTCGCGGCGCGCGCGAGCGCCTCGAGAAGCGTTCGCCCGTGTCCCGAGCCGTCGGATTCGACGGCGATGTCGAGCAGGCGGCAGTCGCGTTCGACGACTCGGGCCAACGCGTAGCCGTGCATCCCGGCTCCGCGCGGCACGACGAGAAAGATCGAGTCCGCGCGGCCGAGCTCGTCGCCGAGCGCCGTCCGGCTCCAGCCCGCCGCGAACGTCCGCTTCGCGATCGCGGCGACGGCGTCGAGGTCGCCCGCGGACGCGGGCCTAACCTCGGGGCCGCTCATAGCTCGCGGGCTTCAGATAGAAAGGCTCGAACGGCGGAATCTTCTTGGCGGCGAGCAGCGCGCGCGCGACGGGCAGCAAATCCAAAGCGGTCGTGGCCCCATACGACACGGTCAACCCGCGCTTCTCGGCGGCCGCGCGGAACGAGGGCCAGTCCTTCGGCGCCGTCCAGGTCGCCTTGCCCCGCGCCTTTCCCTTCGAATATTCCTGGGCGTAAACCTCGTCCTTCCAGCCGGGCAGCGCGCCGAGAACGCGCGCCGCTTCGGATCTCGCCGCGGCGGCGGCGAGGCGGCTGACCGCGAGCGCGGGGACCTTCAGCTGAAAGCCGGCGGCCGAGGCGAAGGACATCCCGATGCGGATGCCCGTGAACCGCCCCGGGCCGGATGCCGCCGCGATCGCGTCGAGGTCGCTCCAGTCGAGCTTCGCCTTCTTGAGCAGGCGTTCGACGAGCGGCAGCAGCGCCTCGTCGTGCTTCTTCGGGGAAAGCCGGAGCTCGAGCGAACCGAGGGCGACGGACAGGACTTCGCCCGTCGCGTCGACGGCCAGGATATTGTTCGCCCTCCGATGCGCTTCGGACGACTTTCTTTTATACACGTCCGAGTTTATGACTTTGCAGGGCTCGGGCGCTCGGGCCAGTCGCCTTGATGACGGCGCGGCGGCCGCCGGCGACGTGGGACAGCGTCACCTCGAGGCGGTCCTTGGGCCAGGCTCCGCCGGCCGCGTCGGGCCACTCGACGACGACGGCGCCGCGGGGATCGGCCAGCAGCTCGTCGAGCCCGAGCTCAGCCGTCGCGCCTTGCGCGACTCTGAATAAATCCAGATGATGCACGGTCAGACGCTTGCCGCGATAGACGTGAGCGAGCGCGAACGTCGGGCTCGAGACGCGCCCGCGATAGCCTGCGCCGCGGGCGAGGCCGCGCGCGAACGTCGTCTTGCCCGCGCCGAGCTCGCCGCGCAGGAGCACGAGGCCGCCCGCTTTGAGCCGGCGCCCGAGGCGTTCGCCGAGGGCGATCGTCTCCTCTTCACAGGACAGATTCACCCGCACAAGGCTTTGAACGCGTGCGGCAGGTAGTCGGGCAGATCGCTCGAGCTCATGGCCCACGGGGTCAGCTCCTTCTCCGCGGCCTCGCCGGCCGCGCCATGGAGCCAGGCGCCGAGCGCGGCGGCCTTGAAGGGAAGGTCGCCCGACACGCGGCCCGACGCGAGCATCTGAGCCCAAAGGCCGGCGATCAGGCCCGTCAGCACGTCGCCCGAGCCGGCCTTCGCGAGGCCGGGCCCGCCGGTGCCGTTCACGACCGTGCGCGCGCCGGAGGAGATCAGGGTCTTGCTGCCTTTCAGCAGCGCGACGCCGCCCAGGCTGCGCGCGAGCTTCTCGACGCATTTAAGACGATGCGTCTCGACCTCGGTCTTCTTCATCCCGAGAAGGCGCGCGGCCTCGGCCGGATGCGGCGTGAAGACGCAGGGCTGCTTGCGCGCCCTGAGCATCTGCACGACGCCGTCGAGCTCCTGCTGGGCGAGGTTGTTCAGCGCATCGGCGTCGACGACGGCCGCGGCGGAGACCCCCGACAGCGCGAGCAGCACGAAGCGCGCCGCGTCGGCGTGCGTGGTCATGCCCGGGCCGATCGCCATCGCGGACACGCGCCGTTCCTTCGCGTACTCCTTGAGGCGGTCGACTCCTTCCGGACGGAACGCGCCCGCGGCGTTCTCGGGGAGCGCCAGGGTCATCGCCGACGGCACCGCTCCCGCCACGACGCCGGCGACGCCCGCCGGGGTCGCGACCGTGACGAGGCCCGCGCCGGAGCGAAGCGCCGCGCGCGCGGCCAGGATCGCGGCGCCGGCCATCCCGCGCGAGCCCGCCGCGATGAGCACGTGGCCGAAGATTCCCTTGTGATCCTCCGGCTCTCGAGCGACCACGCTCTCGCGCAGCTCCGCCTTTCCGAGGGGCTTGACGCTCACTGAGACACGCGGCCTTCGCCCGCGGCCTTCGTCTCCTGCGTCAGGAGCTTCTTCCAGCTGTCCGGGATGTGCGCGCGCGGATGCGGAACGAGGCTCCCCATCAAGGACCAGCGCGGGCGCTCGGGGCGGTTCTTCAGCGGCATCCCCGCCTCGTCCGGCAGCCGGTCCGCCTTCTTCAAGTTGCATGGGCGGCACGAGGTGACGATGTTCGTCCACTCGTTGGCGCCGTCGCGCGAGCGCGGGATGACGTGATCGAGGTCGAGCTCGTCGCTCGGCTTGCGTTTGCCGCAATAGGCGCACTTGTAGCGGTCGCGCGCGAACACGTTGTGCCGCGTGAAGGCGACCTCCCGGTGCGGGATCCGGTCGTAGCGCACGAGCCGGATCACCTCGGGCACGGCGAAGCGCATCGTCGGGGACTGAACGAAGCCCGCGGGCACCTCGATCCAATTGGAGGACGCCGCGACCCAGGCGGCGAAGTCATAGGGGGTAAGATCGTCGTCGAGGGCTTCCGCGAGGCCCATATACACGAGCGTGACCGCGCGCCGCCAGTCGGCGACGGCGACGGCGCGGAAGCTTCGGTTGAGCACGAGGGTACGCCCCATAGGTCCCGATAGATTAACAGTCGGATCGGAGGAAATCAACGCCCAATGATCGGGATTTAGCTCTATTTTGATCCCTTTTTGGCCTTCCATTGACCGATTCCGCGCACACTTACCAGAGAGGCCCCTTTCCGGAGAAGCTATGGATATTGCCACGCTCGTGATGGCCTACGGCGCCGCGGCGTTCGTCGCGGTGACCGTCACGGCCGCCTTTTCCACGCCGATCGAGGAGGTGCTGTTCCGCCTTCTTCCCACGGAGGTCGCGCCCGCCTGGCAGCAGTTCGTCAAGTTCGCGCTCTTCGTCGTGTCCTTCGGCGGCGGGATGCCGCTCATGGGCGACCGCGGAGCGCCCGCCGCGCCGGCGCTCCCGGGCGAGAATTTCATGATCGTGATGGGCTCCCTGAACGGCGCCTTGATGGCCGCGGCGTGGGTCCTGCTCGTCTTCTTCGCGCTCACGCTGGCCGCCCTGGCCGCGTTCCGCGTCCACACGCTGATCCGCAGGCGGCGACAGGAGGAGGCAAACCGGATCGCCGACCGGGAGGAGCAGCGCAAGCGAGAAAAAGCCGCGCATGAACCCACCGGTTCGCGGCGCTTGTAGCAAGGAGGATTTATGGGCACCAAAATATTCGTGAACCTGCCGGTCAAGAGCCTCCCGAAGTCGATGGAGTTCTTCTCCGGCCTCGGCTTCACCTTCAATCCGCCGTTCACCGACGAGACCGCCGCCTGCATGATGATCGGAGAGGACATCTCCGTGATGCTGCTCACCGAGGCGAAGTTCAAGGCGTTCACGCCCAAGGAGATCTGCGACGCGAAGAAGAACACCGAGGTGCTCGTCTGCCTGTCGGCGGACAGCCGCTCGAAGGTCGACGAGATCGTCCGTAAAGCCGTCTCGGCTGGCGCCTCGACTTATAGTCAGCCGCAGGACTACGGCTTCATGTACTCGCACGGCTTCCAGGACCTCGACGGCCACATCTGGGAGATCATGTGCATGGAGCCGGGAGCGGCGAAGCATGAGAAGGAGCGGCGCGCCGACCCCAAGGTGCGGACTCCCCAGCGTCAGCACGGCTGACGCGCTTACAGCCGGCCGCGCGGCTCCTTGACAATAATACCCGGCGGAGCTATCCTCGCTTATCGGCCGTGGGAAGGGATAAAGCATGGGCAGGAACTTTGATGCCGTAATCACGCTTTCGCTGCTGACTTTGGGCGCGGCGTTCGCATCCGCCCAGACCGCGCGCCATTACACGACCGAGGCCGCGGAAGAGGAGCAGAAAGCGGAAGAAGAACCGGAGCCCGCGGAGGCCCCGGAGGAGCCCGCCCCGCAGCCGGCCGCCCAGCCGAAAACCGGCGGCGCGCGCGCCGATCGCTCGTCTGGCGGCTCCGCGGCGACGCCGGCTCCGGCCGCGAACGCGGGATGCCCTCCGAACTGGAGCGGACACCCCTGGGCTAATTACACGCGCAGGGCCGATCAAACTCGATTCACTCATTTGAGAAGGCACGGTATCGGGCAAGGAACCGCGGCGGAGTTTCCGAACTTCGGCGGGAACAACACGCTTGAAGCGAGCGCGAACGAGTACGTCTCGCTCGAATTCTCAGCCGTGGCGCGCCATGACGGCAACGGGCCCACGAATAACAACGTCCCCGACGGCGTCCTCGATCTCAATGATTTTTATGGACGTGATAATCTCAGGCATATGATTTGGGCGGAGTCCCAAGGCGGCTATCAAGCCGAGCTTACAGGCGTGTATTTGAGTATTTCAAAATGTCCCGGCGATTTCCGCGTGCCGACCAGCTACACGGCCCCTGCCAATGATCCGACTTTATCCTTTGCATGCCGCAATCTAAGGCCGCGAGGCCGGTATGACCTTCCGAGCGCGGGGCCGATACAGTTTACCGGCGCGTTGGCTTACGACGTCAATCGGCCGTCATCGGACCTTGGCTGCGGGCTTGAATACGGCAAGACGTATTATTTGAACTTCATGGTCGTCAATCCGCTAGACGGCTACCAATTCAACGAACGCAACTGCAAATTCGTGCCGGGCACCAACCCGCCGCTCACGGCGCGCTGCGGCATTCAGCTGCACGCGAGACCCTAGCGCAGCTGAGCGGGCGCCGCGAGGTAGAACCACTCCTCGCCGATCTTCGCCGCGTCGTAAGGCATGATCACGAAGGCGTCCTCGGGCGCGGCCACCTCGGCGCCGTCCGCGTAGCGGGCCAGGACCTCGCTCTTCTTCACGGGATCGAAGTTCTTCCACGGGCGGGCGAAAGCTCCCTCCCGCTCGCGAAGGAACACGCGCGTGAGCCGGAGCTCCCGCGCGGGGCCGGGAGGCGAGACCGGCGTCGTCAGGCCGAAGTGCACGAGCGACCTGAGCGCGAACGCGTAGCCGAGCCGCGCGGAGCCGGCGTCCTCGTTCTGCCCCACCTCGATCGTCAGCGCGCGCTTGCCCCGGCTCTGCGCGTACCCGGTCGTCGTGACCGAATCCCCCCCGGCGTAGAGCGCGGGCCAGCCGAGCAGCAGGACGTCGACTCCCAGCGCGGCCGCCCAGGCGCGGTTCTCGGGCGATTCGTCGTCGAGGAAGGCGAACGGCGTCGTGGGCGCGTGCGTGCCGTGCAGATCCAGCACGACGTCCGCCGCGTCGATATGCGCGACGAGCTCGTTGGCGAGCCGCCGCTCATGAGTCGAGGGCACGGCGTGGACGCGCACGATGCGATTGAGGTTCTCGTCGATCTGATGCACGCCGCGCGCGGCCGACTCCGCGTTCACGCGCGCCGCGATAGTGACCCGCCCTTTCAGAAGCTGAAGGCGCCCGTCGCGCAGCTCCTTGATCAGCTTCTCGAGCGCGAGTATCCCCGGCCTCTCATCGCCGTGCACGCCGCCGAGAAAGAGGACCTTCGGGCCGGGCTCGGGACCCTCGAAGCGGATCGCGTCGATCAAACGAGGATGGCGAACGCCACCGCGTGCTCGCGGCCGTGCGTGAGCGACAGCTTCAAGCCCTTCACCGGCTTGCCGTTGATCGTGACCGACGGGCGGCCGTGCCGGTCGCTCACGACGCAGATCGCGGTCAGCGGGACCTCGGCCTTGCCGAGCGCCTTGTAGACGGCCTCCTTCGCGGCGAAGCGCACCGCGAAGTGCGGCCACGGGTTCTTTTTCGCCTTGCAGTAGGCGATCTCCGACGGCGAGAAGATGCGCGCGAGGAACTTCGAGTTTCGGCGCGCGAGCGACTTCACGCGCGCGATTTCGACGAGATCCACTCCGACTTCCATCAGGGCCTCCCCAGATAGTCGAGGTACACGGCGTCGTCCCGGACCGCGGCCACGCGCGCCACGTCCCAGAGGACCACCTTGCCCATATGCGCCGGATGCGCGACGACGACCTGCGGGAAGGACAACGCTTCGCGTTGCGCCTCGGCGAGGAGCGGAGCCATGGCCGCGCGCTCCGCGCGCCGCTCCTTGAAGCCCTCGTACGCGCCCGCCCAGGGGATCTGCGCGCCCATCAGCGCAAAGACGACGAGGGCCGGGCCCAGCATGAGAGCCTTCGCCCGGCGGCGCAAGACGCGCCGCAGCAGGCGGGGATCACTCAACCGTGACGCTTTTCGCCAGATTCCGGGGTTGATCGACATCGCAGCCTCGAAGGTCCGCCACATGATACGCGAGCAACTGGAGCGGGATGATGTTCACGATCGGCGACAGGATCTCGGGGACCGGAGGCAGGCGCAAAACCGCCTCGCAGTCCTTGAACTCGCCGACGCCCTCGGTGGCGACAACGATGACCTGGGCCCCCCGCGCCTTCACTTCCTCGAGGGAGGACATGGTCTTATCGAGGACGCGCGACTGCGTCGCGATGACGACGACGGGCATCTCCGTGTCGATCAGCGCGATCGGTCCGTGCTTGAGCTCGCCCGCGGGATACCCCTCGGCGTGGATGTAGGAGATCTCCTTGAGCTTGAGGGCCGCTTCCAACGCGATCGGATAATTGACGTTCCGTCCTATAAAGAGAAAATGCTCTTTCTTCGCGAACTTCTTCGCGACGGCCAGGATCTGCGCGTCGAGCTTGATCGCGGCGCGGATCCAGCCGGGGACCTTGACGAGGTCGTCGACGAACGCGCGGCCCTCGGCCTCGGTCATCTTCCCGCGGCCGATCGCGGCGTGGAGGGTGACGACCGCGAGCGACGTGAGCTGGCCGATGAAGGCTTTCGTGGACGCGACGCCCAGCTCGGGGCCGCAGTGCGTGTACAAGGTCCAGTCGGCGGAGCGCGTGAGCGCGGAGCCCACGGTATTGCAGATAGCCAGGACCTTGGCGCCTTTCTCCTTGGCGATTTTAACGGCGGCCAAGGTGTCGGCGGTCTCGCCCGACTGAGAAACGGCGATGACGAGGTCTTCAGGACCGACGGTCGTGTCGCGGTACCGGAACTCGGACGCCGTTTCGACTCTTGTCGGGACGCCGATCAAGGTCTCGAACCAATATTGGCCGACGAGGCAGGAATGATACGCGGTGCCGCAAGCGATCATCTGCACGGACCGGACGTTTTTCAAGATGTCGGCGTTCATGCCGCAGTCGCGCTCGAGCACGCCCTTGAGCGGGAACAGGCGGCCGCGCATCGTGTCCTCGCAGGACATGGGCTGATCGTGGATTTCCTTGAGCATGAAATGGCGGTAGCCGGACTTCTCCGCCATCGTGCGGTCCCACGTGATGTTGATCGGCGTCTTCTCGATCCGCTTGCCCGCGAGGTTGAAATAGGTGGCTCCCGTCTTCTTCAGGACGGCCATCTCGCCGTCCTCGAGGAACACGGCCTTGCGCGTGTACGCGAGGAAGGCGGGCACGTCCGAGCCGAGGAAGGTCTCGCCGTCGCCGAGGCCGATGATGAGCGGCGACGCGGTCTTCGCCGCGATGATCACGCCGGGCGCCTTCGACCAGAGCACCGCGACCGCGTAGGCGCCGCGCACGTCGCCGAGCGCGCGGCGCACGGCCTCGAACAGCAGGGGCTCATTGAAGTCGCCCTTCGGGGCGGAGCCCGCGGCCTGCAGCTGCGCCAGTTTTTCCGCGACGAGATGAGCGAGCACCTCGGTGTCCGTCTCGCTCTCGAACTTGGAGCCCGCGGCGACCAGGCGGTCCTTGATCTCGAGATAGTTCTCGACGATGCCGTTGTGGATGACCGCGACGGTGCCCGTCGGGTCGGTATGCGGATGGGAATTGGCCTCGGACGGCTTGCCGTGCGTCGCCCAGCGCGTGTGCCCGAGCGCGACGTTGCCCTGCAGCGGGCTCGCGGCGAGGACCGCCGCGAGGTTCGTGAGCTTGCCCTGCGCCCTGCGGCGCTCGATGACGCCGTCGACGATCGAGGCGAGCCCCGACGAGTCGTAGCCGCGGTACTCGAGCCGCTTGAGCCCCTCCATAAGGAGAGGGACCGCGAGCTTAGGCCCGACGTACCCGACAATTCCGCACATACTCTATTCGGAACCCAATGGAGGCAGCATCAGTCGATCGCCCGGCGCATCTCGGAGACGGCGGTCTTGAGGCCCACGAACACGGACCGCGCGACGATCGAGAAGCCGATGTTGAGGGCGGACATGTGCGGGATGCGCGCGACGGGCGCCACGTTGTGATAGTCGAGCCCGTGGCCCGCGTGCACGACGATCCCCATCTCCCACGCCATGTACGCGGCGAGCTCGAGGCGCTCGAGCTCGAGCTTCTGCTTGGGCTTGCTGTGCGCCTTCGTGTAGTCGCTCGTGTCGAGCTCGACGATGTCCGCTCCGATGTTGCGGGCGGCGCGGATCGCCGGAGCCTCGGGCGCGACGAAGAGGCTGACCTCGACGCCCGCTTTTTTGAGGCGGGAGATCGTCCTGGCGAGGCTCTTGCCGTTGCGCGCGAGGTCCAGGCCGCCTTCGGTGGAGACTTCGCCCGGGCGCTCGGGAACGAGGCACACCGACGTCGGGCGCGCCTTGAGGACCGCGGAGATGAGCTTCGCGTCGTCGCTGACCTCGACGTGCGTCTCGCCCTTGAGCCTGCAGAGCTTGACGATATCCGCGTCCTGCATGTGGCGGCGGTCGCGGCGGAGGTGGCAGACGATGATGTCCGCTCCGGATTGGCGGGCGACCTGCGCGGCCTGCACGGGATCGGGATCGATGTCCAGCCGCGCCTGGCGCAGCGTCGCGATGTGGTCGATGTTCACGCCCAGCTTCAGCTTCTGCTCCGTCTTCATCCGCGTTTCTCCTGTCCGGCTTCCGTCTCCGTCAAGTAAATCCCGGCGATCGAGTCCGCGAGGCGGCGGTTCTCCGACGCGCTGGGCCCTTCCACGAGTACGCGCAGCACGGGCTCCGTGCCGGAATAGCGCACGAACACGCGCCCGCGGCCCGCGAGGCTCTTCGCCGCCGCCGCGATCGCGGCGCCGGTGCGCCGCATCATGTCGAGCGGCGGCTTGCCCTTCACGTGGATCGCGCGCAGCACCTGCGGCGTCGCCTTGTAGAGGCGCCCGAGGGCGCTCATCGGCTTGCCCGACTCGCGCCACGCGGCGAACGTCTGCAGGCCCGTCAGCATGCCGTCGCCCGTCGGCGCGAAATCGCGGAACACGACGTGGCCGGAGTTCTCCCCGCCGAGGCTCAGGCCTTCCTTCTCGATGGCCTCGGTCACGTGGCGGTCGCCGACGGGGGTCGTGACGGCCTCGACGCCGAGCCCGCGCAGGTAGGTCAGTAGGCCGTAGTTCGACATCACGGTGACCGCGACCTTGCCTCCTTTGAGCGCGCCGCGGCGCAGCAGGCGCGCGGCCGCGGCGGCGATGAGGGCGTCGCCGTCGAGCAGCTTGCCGCGCTCGTCGCAGATCAGCGCGCGGTCCGCGTCGCCGTCGAGCGCCAGGCCCGCGTGCGCGCCGCGGCGCTTGACCTCGCGGCACAGCGCCTCGGTGTGGGTCGCGCCGCAGGCCGCGTTGATATTGCGCCCATTGGGCTTGATGCCGATCGCGAAGACCTCGGCGCCCAGCTCGCGGAACAGCTTAGGCGCGAACGCGGAAGCGGCGCCGTTCGCGCAGTCGAGCACGATCTTGACGCCGTCGAGGTCCAGCGTCGCGGGAAACGCGCTCTTCAAGAAGTCCATGTAGATCGCGCCGCGGTCGGACGCGGCGAACGCGGGCTTTGAAATGGACGGGGGCGCTTGGCGGCGCTCGTGCAGCCGCTTCTCGATCTCCAGCTCGAGCTTAGGCGAGATCTTGAAGCCATTGCCGTCAAAAAACTTAAGTCCGTTGTACTCCGCCGGGTTATGGGACGCTGAGATGACGGCTCCGGCGAAGCAGCCGAGCCTGGGAGCCAAATATGAGACCGCCGGGGTCGGAATGACGCCCAGATCGAGGACGCGGACGCCCGCGGCGGCGAATCCCGAGATCATGGACTTCAGCAGCGACGGCCCGGAGCCGCGGGTGTCGCGGCCGACGGCGATAAGCGGGGCGTGGCCGTTTATTTTGACGCCTTGACGCTCGAGGATGACGTGCGCCGCATGATACGCAAGAGCTCTCACGGACTCGGGGGTCAGAGCTCCCTTGCCGGGGATGCCGCGGACGCCGTCGGTTCCGAACAGCAGACCGGAGATCATGCGGAGGCCCCATAAACGGCGGAGAGGGTGTCGAGAACGCGGCGGGTGGCGCCGACGTCGTGCACCCGCAACATTGATATTCCGTTCATCGCGGCGAAAGCCGCGATGGAAAGGGACCCGTCGAGACGGTTCTCGATTTCGTTGTCGTTCAAAATCTTTCCGAGGAACGACTTCCGGGACACGCCGAGAAGGACGGGGGCGATGGCTGAAAGCTCGCCTGAGCGCCTGATCAACGTCAAATTGTCGTTCAGCGTCTTGCCGAAGCCGATGCCGGGGTCGACGATCACTCGGTCAGCGCGGCCTCCGGCCGCGACGAACGACTGGAGGCGACCTTGCAGGAAGGAATACACTTCCGCGAAACAATCCTTGTAGGTCGGGTTGGCCTGCATCGTCGCGGGCGTACCCTGCATATGCATGAGCACCACTCGCTCCGCGCGCAGCGCGACCTTAAGCATGTCCTTATCGTCGCGCAGCGCGGAGATATCGTTGAGAATGACGGCGCCGGCCTCGAACGATTCGGCCGCTATCGCGGCCTTCGACGTATCGATCGAGATCTGAACCTTAAGTCGCTTCGCGACTTCTTTGATTACGGGGATCACGCGCGAGCGCTCTTCATCCAACGACACCGGATCCGATCCGGGACGCGTGGACTGCCCCCCGAAATCAAGGATATCGGCGCCTTCGGACGCCAACATCAGCGCGCGCTCGACCGCGGCCTCGTGCGTGCTCGCGCGGCTTCCTTCGTGGAAAGAGTCCGGAGTGCAATTGATGATGCCCATGATCAACGGCTTTTGAAATCGCTTCGCGATTTCATTGACCGGTTTGGGGGCGCTCATCGTGAGAGTCACTATTTTTTAGGCGCGTGCCGCGGCGAGAATATTATCCACATCGTCGCCGCTCAGCACTTCGCGATCAAAAAGCGATTGAGCGAGCTGATCCAACGCCTTCTTGTTGGAGCTCAAGATCTCTCGAGCCTTGTTCTGGGCCTCCGTCACGAGGCGCTTCACCTCTTCGTCGACGAGCTGCATCGTGCGCTCGGAAAAGCCTCCGCCCTTATTCAAGTCGCGGCCCATGAACATTTCCTGGTCGGGCTTTTTCAAAGACAAAGGCCCCACCGCGTCGCTCATGCCGAATTCGGTGACCATGCGCGTCGCGTAGGCCGTGGCCTTCGACAGGTCGTCCGCGGCGCCGGTCGTGATCTCGTTGAACGCGAGCTCCTCCGCCGCGCGCCCGCCGAGAAGGATGGCCAGGCGGTTCGTGATGTCCCCGCGCGACGTCAAATACTTATCCTCGATGGGGAGCTGGAGCGTGTAGCCGAGCGCGAATCCTCGCGACAAGATCGAGACCTTGTGAACCGGGTCGGTGCCCGGCAGCATCTTCGCCACCAAGGTGTGTCCGCATTCGTGGTACGACACGATCTTTTTCTCGCGCTCCGACATGATGTTCGACCGCTTCTGCGGCCCGGCCATCACGCGCTCGATCGCTTCCTCGAGGTCCGAGAGCTCGACCATCTCCTTGTTCTTGCGCGCGGCGAGCAGGGCGCCCTCGTTGATCACGTTGGCGAGGTCGGCGCCCGCGAAGCCGGGGGTGCGGCGCGCGACGACCGAGAGGTCGGCGTTGGGCGCCATCTTCACGATCTTCGCGTGGACCTTGAGGATCTCCTCACGGCCCTTGCAGTCGGGCACGGGGACGTTGATCTGGCGGTCGAAGCGGCCCGGGCGAAGCAGCGCCGTGTCGATCACGTCGGGGCGGTTCGTCGCGGCGATGAGGATGATGCCCTGGTTCTGCTCGAAGCCGTCGAGCTCGATCAGGAGCTGGTTGAGCGTCTGTTCGCGCTCGTCGTGTCCGCCGCCGATGCCGGCGAAGCGCGCGCGGCCGACCGCGTCGAGCTCGTCGATGAAGATCACGGCGGGAGCGGCCTTCTTGGCCTGGTCGAACAGGTCGCGCACGCGCGACGCGCCGACGCCGACGAACATCTCGACGAACTCGGAGGCGGAGGCGGAGAAGAAGGGCACGCCCGCTTCGCCGGCCACCGCGCGCGCGAGGAGGGTCTTGCCCGTGCCGGGGGGCCCGAAGAGCAGCACGCCGCGCGGCATCTTGCCGCCCAGCTTCTGGAACTTCTCGGGGGTCTTCAGGAAGTCGACGACCTCGCTGAGCTCCTCCTTCGATTCCTCGCAGCCCGCGACGTCGGCGAAGGTCGTCTTCTTCTTCTTTTCATCGACGATCTTGGCCTTGCTGCGGCCGAACGACATCGCCTGCTTGCCGCCGACCTGGACCTGGCGAATCACGAAGAACCACCAGAGGAAGAAGAACAGCAGGATGCCGCCGAGGTTCAGCGCGAACGCGTACATGCCGCTGTGGTCGCGCTCGCCCTGGAAGTTGAGCACCTTATGCTGCTCGAGATCCTCGACGAGCTTCGGGTCGGGGAGCGGCAGGGTGCGGAAGTGCTTGGTCTCGCCCTTCTTGTCGCGATAGTCGCCGCTGATCAGGTCGGGGCGCATGCGGACCTGGGTGATCGTCCCTTCCCGCAGCCGGGCCTTGAACTCGGAGTACGGGATCTCCGTCTCGAGAGGCACCGTCTTCACGCCGTTGAATAGGGTCACGAGCAGCAGGAAGCCCAGGCCCCAGATCACGAGCTGCTTCAAATTTTTATTGTCCACTATGTCCTCAATATTCCGACGCAAGGCAGCTGGCGGTACCGCTCATCGTAGTCCAGGCCGAAGCCGACGACGAACTCGTTCGGGATCTTGAATCCCACGTATTTCGGCTGAAAAGGGGTTTTGCGGCACTCGGGCTTGTCGAGCAGGGTGCAGACCTCGAGGGAGGCGGGCCGGTGCGCGCGCATCATCTCGGTCAGGGCGGTCAGCGTGAGGCCGGTATCCACGATATCTTCCACGAGCAGCAGCTCCTTGCCCTCGGGGCTGTGCCGCAGGTCGAGCAGGGTGCGGATCGCTCCGGTCGAGGCCTTGCCCGCGTAGGACGAGACCGCGACGAAGTCGGTCTCGACGTCCACCTCCGGGCCGAGCGCGCGCAGAAGGTCGGCGAGGAAGATCACGCTTCCCTTTAGGACGCCGACGACCAGCAGGCGCTTGCCCGCGTAGTCGCGGGTGATCTGGGCTCCCAGCTCCTTTATCCGGGCCTGGAGGGCCGCTTCATCGAGCAGAACCCGGCTCAAGGCGGGGTGGATGGCCGTTTGGGGAGGCATCAAGCGTCCAGTTTACCTTTTCGGGTCCCGCCTTATCAAGGAAGGGCTCCGCTGATCAGCCTGGACGGCTCGGGATTCGTCTGCTACAATTCCGACCGATGCCCACAACGTCGGAAACGGTCTTTGCGGTTCTAGTCGTCGATGACGAACCGGACGCGCGCACCATCCTGCGCGCCGAGCTCGAGAAGGTCGCCGGCGTCACCCTCAAGGTGGCGACCGCGGCCAACGGCGACGAGGCCCTCGACAAGCTCAAGGACGATCCCTTCGACCTCGTCTTCCTCGATTACCGGCTGCCCCCCACCGACGGGCTCGACATCCTCGAGAAGATCCGCCAGCACCATCCGAAGACGGCCGTCGTGATGACCACCGCGGCGGGCAACGAGCAGGTGGCCGTCGCCGCGATGAAGAAGGGCGCGATGGACTACATCACCCAGAAGGACCTGCGCGTGACGGATCTGGGCCAGCTCCTGCGCCGCGTGATCGAGATCCGCGACCTGGTCAACCAGAACATGGAGCTGCGCCAGGTCAACCAGATGAAGAACGAGTTCATCGCGAACGTCTCGCATGAGCTCCGGACCCCTTTGACGGTCGTCATCGGCTACGCGAACACGATGCGCGACGGCAGCCTCGGCGCGCTCACCGACGGGCAGCAGAAGGCGCTCGGCTCGATCATCGACCGCGCCGAAGGCCTGATGACCACCCTCAACAACATCCTGCGCATCCGCGAGGTCCACGAGGGCCGCAAGCAGCTCCTGCTCAAGCCCGTCGACCTCAACAAGCTCGTCGCGGCCCAGGTCGAGCGCGCGGGACGCGAGATTCGCCGGCGCAAGCTCAAGCTCACGGCCCAGTACCCCGCGGACCAGACCTGGGTGCTCGCCGACGAGGAGAAGCTCGGCGACGTGATCGACAACCTGCTCTCGAACGCCACCAAGTTCAGCCCTCCGGAAGGCGGGCTGAAGGTCCACGTCACGATCGACAAGGGCCAGGCGCGCCTCTCGATCGTGGACGCCGGCCCCGGCGTGCCGCCCGAGGTCCTGCCGCACATCTTCGACACGTTTTCCGCCGCGAACCAGGGCCCGACGCGCGAGTATCCGGGACTGGGGCTCGGCCTCCCGCTCTCGAAGCAGATCATCGAGGTGATCGGCGGCAAGATCTGGGTCGAGAGCGAGGGCTCCGGCCGCGGCACCACCGCGCGGCTCGAGCTGCCCGTCTCGACCTCAGACGCTCCGCCGACCGTCGTCGACGGCTCCGAGTCCGTGCGCAAGAAGCGCATCCTCATCGTCGAGGACAATCCCGATCTCGTCGAGGTGCTCATGCTCTTCCTCGCGAGCGTGAGCCGCAACCTTCAGATCGCGACCGCGCACTCCGGATTCGAGGCGCTCGAGCGCATCGAAGAGGAGCTTCCGAGCCTCGTGATCCTGGACGTGATGATGCCGGGAATGGACGGCTTCGAGGTGCTCTCGCGCCTCAAGCGCCTGCCGCCCGAGAAGCGGCCGCCCGTGATGGTGCTCACGGGCTATTCGGACGCGCTGGCGCGCGCCAAGGAAGCCGGCGCCCAAGAGGTCATGCTCAAGCCGTTCGAGAAGAACGCCTTCGTCAAGAAGGTCCTCGAGCTGCTCGCCGCGAACGCCTGACATGGCGCGCGTGCTGATCGTCGACGACGAAGAGTCGATCCGCGACCTCATCAAGGAGGTCCTCATCCCCGAGGGCCATGAGCTCGAGCTCGCGGAGAGCGGCGTCGCCGCGCTCGAGATCCTTCGCCGGAAGACGGCCGACCTCGTCATCGTCGACCGCAACATGCCCGGGATGACGGGCATCGAGCTCGTCCAGCTGATACGAAGAAACCCGAAGACGAAAGACGCGAAGATACTGATGTGCACCGCCTCGAGCGTGACGAAGGAGGTCGACGAGGCCTTCAGCGCGGGGGCCGACGATTACGTGCTCAAGCCGCTCAGCTTCGCGGCGCTGTTGAGCAAGGTCGCGAAGGCGCTGGCGGCTAAGCCATGAAGCGGAATACCGTCGTCGTGCTCTGCGGCGGGAAGTCCGCGGAACGGCTGGTGTCGCTCGTGTCGGCGAAGACCGTGGTCGCGAATCTCGATAAGAATAAATTTAAAATTCGTTTGATTCACATCGGGACCGACAACGGATGGAGGGAGGTCCCGGCAAAGCGCCTTCTGGCCGAGACGCCTACGGCGCTCCACAAAGGCGGGGCCTCGATTGCGCGGCTTCGCCGCGGTACGAAAAATATTGATCCCTGGAAGCTTTTAACGGCTTTGGGTAAAAACGATTGCGTCTTCCCCGTGCTGCACGGACCTATGGGGGAAGACGGGACGATGCAGGGGCTACTCGAACTCGTAGGCTGCGCCTACGTCGGATGCGGTGTTTTAGGATCGGCCGCGGGCATGGACAAGGAAGCGACCAAGCGCGTCGCCCAATCAGCCGGACTTCCGCAGGTGCCGTGGGCCGTGGCGCGCTCCGCGCGCGAAGCGGCCGCCGCTGCGCGGCGGCTCGGATTTCCCGTCTTTATCAAGCCCGCGCGGATGGGCTCGTCGGTGGGTGTTGTAAAGGTCAAAAATCCGGCGGGTATCGCCGCGGCCATGCGCGAAGCGCTGCGCTACGACGACAAAGCTTTGGTCGAAAAAGGCATACCCGTTCGCGAGATCGAGACCGCCGTGCTCGGAGATCCGTGGGCGCCCAAAGGCGACCGCTTCGAGCTCAAGGCCTCGGTCTGCGCGGAGATCATCCCGAACGCGGAATTTTACGACTATAAGGCGAAGTATCTGGATCCTAACGGCGCCCGATTCATGGTGCCCGCCGCCATCCCGGAGAAGATATCTGCGCGCGTCCGATCCGTCGCGCTCGCCGCGTTCCGCGCGCTCGACCTCTACGGCCTCGCGCGCGCCGACTTCTTCGTCCACAAGAAGACCGGCCAAGTCTTTTTCAACGAGCCGAACACCCTGCCCGGCTTCACGCCCGCGAGCATGTATCCGCGGCTTTGGCGCGAATCGGGGCTCCCGACGAAAAAGCTCGTGGAGCGCCTCGTCGCCCTCGCCTTGCGCCGGTCCGCCGCCCGTCGGCGGATCAGCGTGAATCACTGAGTTGATCGACGCGCTGATCGTCGCGGGCTTCCTGGGCGCGTGCGTCGCGCTCGGCGCGCGCGCGCGGCGCGAGGAAGGCCTCGAGGGCTGGATCCTGGCCGGGCGGGCGCTGACCCTTCCGCTCTTCGTCGCGACGCTCGTGCCGACGTTCTACGGCGGCGTGCTCGGCATCGGCGAATTCACGTGGGGCGCGGGCCTCTCGAACTGGACGGTCATGGCGCTGCCGTACTACGCGTTCGCGGCGCTCTACGCGTTCTTCCTCGCGGGCAAGGTGCGCCTAACCGCGGGCCTCACGATCCCGGACCATCTGGCCGCCGCCTACGGCCGGCCGATGGCGCTGCTCGGCGCGGCGCTCGTCTTCATCCTCGCGAGCCCCTCCGACGAGCTGCTGATGGCGGGCGCGCTGCTCGGCCACCTGACAGGGCTTCCCGCGTCCGCGGCGTCGGCCGCGGCGGCGGCCGTCGCGCTCGCGCTGATCTGGCGCGGCGGCCTTCGCTCCGACGCGTCGGCCAACCGCCTGCAGTTCTTAACGATGTTCGCGGGCTTCGCGCTGATCATCCCCTTCGCGTGGCATTCAATCGGCAGTCCGTCGGCCATGGCCGCTAAGCTGCCGATTGGTCACCTAGGCTGGACCGGCGGCATGAGCCCGGCCAAATTGATCGGCTGGTGGCTCATCGCCGTTTGGACGATCGTCGATCCATCCTTTCACCAGCGCTGCGCGGCGGCCGCGACGCCCGCGGTCGCGCGCCGCGGCATCCTGATCTCGATCGGCTTCTGGGCCGTCTTCGACCTGCTGACGACGACGGCCGGGCTCTACGCGCGCGCGGCGCTGCCCGCGCTCGGAAACCCGACGCTCGCGTTCCCGCTGCTCGCCGACGCGGTGATGCCCCCCGTCGCGCGCGGGCTGTTCTTCGCGGGCGTCTCGGCCTCGCTGTTCGCGGCGCTGCAGGGCACGGCCATGATCGCGGCCGCGTGTCTCGGCAAGTCCCGCGTCCGCGCGGGGCTCGTCGCGACGATGGTCCTGTCCCTCGCGCTCGCGCGGCTCGTGCCTTCCATCGTGGGGCTGTGGTACGCGGTCGGCAGCGCCGTCATCCCGGGGCTGCTCCTTCCGATGCTCGGCGTCTATCTTCCCGCGCTCCGCGTCCCGGGGCCTTGGGCGTTCGCGTCGTCGGCCGCGGGCGCGGGCGTTTCATTATTATGGGTCTGGCTCGCGCGTTCTCGCGGCGAGGCGCCGTATGGCGTCGAGCCGATGTTCCCCGGCCTTCTGCTCTCGGGCGCGATCTGGGCGGCGGGCTACGCCTCGTCGAGGCGCACGGTCACGAGCGCGCCGATGAGCACGCCCCAAGCCCCGCAATAAGCCCAGATCAGGATCGCGAGCACGGAGCTCAGCGCGCCGTTAAACATGCTCACGTGCCACACCTTCGGCAGCAGATAGGCGAACAGGAGCGACACGCCCGACCAGCACCCCGCCGCGACGGCCGCGCCCGCGACGACGGCCCGCCACTTCGTGCCGCTGTCCGGGACGAACGCGTAGGTCGAGGCGAACGCGGCGAACAGCATCACGAACGCGGTCGGATAGCGGTAGATCGAGGCGAACCACGTCGGCAGCAGCCGCCCCACGCCGTGGCTCCGCAGCCCTTCCTGGGCGAGCGGCATGAGCACGAAGGCCAGGCACAGCCCGGCCGCCGCGAGCGCCCAGATACCGAGCACTCCGAACGCCTTGCCTCGCAGCCTCCAGCCGCCGAACAGCGGCTTCTCGGGCTCGGAGAAAAGATAATGCACGGCGCGCGACATCTCGTTGAGGCCGGCCGAAGCCGTCCAGATCGCGAGAAAGGTGCTCACCGCGGCCAGGCCGCTCGAGCTCTCCGTGATCGAGGCCGCTATCGCGTCGAGGCTCAGCCGGCTCTCCGGCGGCAGGACGTTGCCCAGGAAGGCGAAGAGCTCGGGCGTCAGGTTCGCGTGGAACACCGCCGCGACGCCGCGCGACACGACGACCAGGAACGGAACGAGCGCGACGAGGAAGTAGAACGCCATCGCGGCCGCGAAGCTCGGGAGCATCGAGAGCTTTCCTTTCAGGCGCCGGCCGAGAAGAAAAACGACCAGGCCGTCGATGAGCTCGAAGCCATGGCGAAGGGGATTCACCGATGCACTATAACAGTTGGGCGAGCCGGGCCAAGATTTTTTCGTAGTGGGCGCGCAGCGGATCGGGCCGGCTCAGCAGCTTGTCCATCGCGCTTCGCTCGGCGGCGCGCGTCGCCTCGCCCGCGTCGAGCACCCATGCCTTCACGGGCCCGCTCCGTCCCGCGCGGCCGATCGAGATGTTCTCGTGCATCTTCACCTCGTCCTCGAGCTTGACGCGCGCCGCGATCAGGTCCTCGAACAGCGCGCGCGCCGACGCGAGCGAGCGCGCGCGGACCGCGCGATCGGGATCGCGAAGCAGGTCGCCCAGCTCGCGGCCGAAGACGCGCTCCTGCACGATAAAGCCCGTGACCTTCTTCCCTTTCGTCGACGGCGTCTCGAGCTCGAGCGCGCCCTGATCGACGACGCGCGGCGCTCGGCCGATCGCGATGAGCCGCTCGACGTTGCGTAGCTCGCGGCGCTTCTCGGACAGGCTGCCGGCCGCGTCGTCCGCGCCCATCTGCGAGAAGAGCTTCAGCACGAGGGCCGGATCGACCGGATGGATCAGGACCTCCTTGAACGAGCCCCCGGACAGGCGCGCGGCGGGCCGGCCGTCCACCGTCCAGCCCTCGCCGCGCGAGGCGCCGCTGCGCGCGACGCGGCGCGGGGGCTCGGGCTTCGGCCGCGCGAACTCGATCGTCTTCTTCTGGAAGTGGTCGACGACGTCGACGGGCGTCCCGAGGATCGCCTCCGCGTGCGCGGCGAGCGCCTGCGCGTTCTCCGGCGTCGGGTCCCAGCGCGGGTCCTGGCCGATCTCAGAGTACATCCCGCTGTTGAAGTCGAACGCGGGCCTTCCCGTGGCGCGGTCGACCCTCACGACGCCGGAGAAGATCACCGCGCGCCAGTCCCCGAGCGCGAGATGCTTGACGGCCGCCTCCTCCGCGTTGGCCGCGCCGAGGCGGCCGACCGTCATCGTGATCGACCCGAACGGATTTCTCACGATCACGAAGTTGTGCTCGACGCCCGGCTTCATCCGCTTCAGCGAGCCCGCGTCCAGGTCGAAGACGAGCCCCGCGCGCCGCGCGGCCGCCATGAGCCGGGGCGAGTATATATCCTCGGGCAGCATGTTCGGATTGTGGACCTTGCCCGGGATCGCGTCGTAGCCCTCGGGCTTCTCGGCTCCGGCCTGGTCGAACATCCACCGGCCGTTGTCGAGGGCGCCCTTCGCGGCGCGGGGCGCGGCCTGCTTGACGGCCGCGGACGGCTTGACGGGCGCCGCCGCTTTTACCGGCGCCGCGACGTACGCGATGACGGACTTCGGCAGCGCGGGCGCGGACTGAACGTACGCGGCCGGGGCCGCCGCGACGGCGGGCGCGGCCGGCACGACGGCGGGCTGCAGGCTCAACGGCGCGAGGCTCGGCGCGAGCATCGTCCCCGTCAGCGCGGGCACGGTCATCTGTATGGGAGACGGCGCGCCCGCGGCGGCGCCCGAGGTCCCGCCGGGCTTGAACTCGCCGGACACGGGGACCTCGATCAGGCCGGCCCTCGCGGACGCCGCGAAAGCCAGCAGCAGCAAGGTGAGGGGCCTCACCCCGCCACTATAACAGGAGAACCGGCCTCCTTCCAGGGGCGGGACGCTTGACCCAAGGGCCCGATTAGACGAGAATGACCGATGCCCTTCGGCCCCGGCGAGACGGCTTTCCTGGCCGCTTGCGTGTTCTTCGCGGGCGTGGTGGACGCGCTCGCGGGCGGCGGCGGGCTGATCACGCTCCCCGCGTACCTGGCCGTGGGCCTCAACCCGGCGCTGATCCTCGGCACGAACAAGCTGACCTCCTGCCTTGGCACCATCGTCTCGACGTGGCGCTATCACCGCGCGCTCAAGTTCTCGATCAAGGATTTCCTGCCGGTGATCGCCGCCTCGCTGGTCGGCTCGTGGCTCGGCGCGCGCGCGGCGATCCTCATCGACCCGAAATGGATCCGCCCGATGCTGCTGGCGGCGCTGCCCGTCGTCTCGTGGCTGGTCTGGTCCAAGAAGGACTTCGGGGCGCTCGATGAAAGCCGGCATCTCACCGCCGCGGAGCGCGAGCGCCGCGGCATCCTGGTCGCCGCGCCGATCGGCTTCTACGACGGCATCTTCGGGCCCGGGACGGGGACCTTCTTCGCGATCGCCTTCGCCCGCTGGGGCAAGCACGACCTGCTGGGCGCGACGGCGCGCGCGAAGATCCTGAACCTCGTCTCGAACGTCGGCGCCCTGGGCGCGTTCATGTGGGCGGGCCGGCTCGATTGGAAGGTCGGGCTGTCGATGGCGCTCTTGTCCGCGGCGGGGCACTGGGTCGGCTCGCATCTGGGCGTGAAGAAGGGCGCGACGGTGATCCGCCCCGTGGTGGCCTTCGTATGCGCGGGGCTGTTCGTGAAGGTCCTCTTCGACGCGCTTCGGTGATATGATCTCCCGGTGAGCGACCGTCTGATCGCCGTCTACGAGGTCCCGGGCCCCGCCGCCGAAGCCGAGAAGACCGCGCGCGCGATCGCGTTCGAGGAGACGGTCGAGGTTCCCTTCGATTTCCCCCTCCCGTCGAGGATCCGCGAGGAGATCGTGGGTCGCGTCGGGGCTTTGACGCCCGCCGGAGAAAAATTCCGCGTCGAGATCTCCTTCCCGGCCGCGCTCGCGGGCGGACGCGTCGGCGCCCTGCTCAACCTCGTCTTCGGCAACGCGTCGATCTGGCCCGGCGTACGGCTGGTGGACATTCATTTCCCCGAGTCGTTCTTGTCCGCGTTTTCCGGGCCGAACTTCGGCGTCGCCGGCTTTCGCGGCTTGCTCGGCGTGCATGGCCGTCCGCTGCTCGCGACCGCGCTCAAGCCGATGGGCTCCACGGAAGCCGAGCTCGCCGGGGCGGCCGCGGCCTTCGCGCGCGGCGGCGGAGACATCGTCAAGGACGATCAAAACATCGTGGATCCATCTTTCGCGGCGTTCCGCTCGCGCGTGTCGCGCATCGCCGAGGCCGTTTCTCAAACCAAGTGCCTATACTTCCCCCATCTGTCCGGCCCGCAGGAAGAGCTCGAAGACCGATTGCGTTTTATTCTCAGCCTCGGCCTGAAAGGCGTGCTCATCTGCCCCGCGATCGTCGGCCTCGACGCGATGCGCGCTTTGGCGTCCAAGCGCAAAGCCGTCTTCATGGCGCATCCCGCGTTCTCGGGCGCGTTCTACGCCGAGCGGTCCCACGGCATCGAGCACTCGCTCTATCTAGGGACGCTGATGCGCCTCGCGGGCGCCGACATCACGGTGTTCCCCAACTCGGGAGGGCGCTTCGCGTTCACGCCCGGGGAGTGCCGCGCGATCGCCGAGCGCGGCCGCGCTCCTCTGGGCCGCCTCGCGCCGATCTTCCCCGCTCCGGGCGGCGGAATGACTCTCGACAGCACGGCTGCGATGGCCCAGGATTTCGGCCCCGATGCGATATGGCTCGTGGGTGGGCGTCTCTTGATGCATCCCGGCGGCCCGGAAGCGGGGGCTCGCGCCTTCCGTGAGAAAATGCCCGCTTAACGCGCGGGATTGTGTTCAATGAACAGGCCTCGTGAAGCTTAAAACAAAGAAGAGCATCGACGACCGATGGGGCAAGATCGGATTAACCCACCTCAACGGTTTGGCCTGGATCCTGGGCCGCATCCTCCGGCGCGACCACGGCCTATTTCCGGCGCGCGTGATCGTCGCGGCGAAGTTTCAAGGGATGGGTTCGCTGATCATCGCCAAGCCCGCTCTGTTGCTTTTGCGCCGGGCTCATCCGGAAGCGCGTCTGATTTTCTGGGGAACGCCGGCGACGGCGGTGCTGGCTAAGGAGTACCCCGAGTTCGACGAGATCCTCATCTTAGACGACAGGAATTTGTTTTCCGCCCTGAGATCCGTCGCTTCCTGCTTGATCCGCCTGTGGAAATTAAAGGTGGACTGGTTTCTCGATCTCGAGCCGTACTCCAACGTATCGGCCATTCTATCGACTTTGTCCTGCGCCCGAAACCGAGCCGGCTTCGTCGTCAATTTCGTCCGGATCCGGCGAAATACCTACTCGCATCTTGTTTATCTCAACCGCTACGGATATTTGGGAGAAGCGTATGCCCGCCTGGCGGGACTTCTCATTCCGGAAAAGGATCAAAGGGAAGCGCACGACTTCGGCGCTTGGAAGTTCCGCATGCCTCCATCAAAGTTCGCTCCGAATCCCTACGTCGTGCTCAATATCAACGCCGGAGATTTGGCCTTGGAACGGCGCTGGCCGAAAGAGCACTTCGAGTCGCTGATCGACGCGCTATTGGCATCGAACCCGTCGATGAAAGTCATATTGATCGGCCATGGCGCCTTTGAAGAAAAGGAATGCGCGGGCATCCGGCGGCGCGAGCGCCTCGTGGACTTGGCCGGAAAGCTGTCCCTCTCGGAGACTTTCGGCGTCCTGCGCCATGCAGCTCTGGTCGTGAGCGGAGACAGCGCCCCGCTCCATATGGCCATCAGCCTCGATTCCGTTCCCGTGCTGGGGCTATACGGGCCGACTCGGTCCCAGACGTATTTTTGTCCGTGGAGAAAAAACGCCGCGGCCTTGGCCGTGGATATTTATTGTTCTCCCTGCGTCCATCACTGGAACCCCCCGCCCTGCCGGGGGGATAATCAGTGCATGAAGCGGCTGGGCGTGCGCGAAGTCGCGGAAGCCTGCGGGAAGCTGCTTGGAAGCCCCCTGCTCGGCGAAGAGCCGGCGGATCACGGAAGCAAATCTTCCTACTATCCGGGTCTTCTTTACCACAATGAGCTTTGGTAGGCTCCGAACGCCTCGGCGCGCGGGCTCGGAGATTTCGCTTTGACTGAAATCGACTTCGGCGAGTACGTGGTCGTCGGGTCCGGTCCGGCCGGCGTCGCCTGTGCAAGAGGGCTTTTGGCCCGGGGCTTGCCCGTGACGATGCTTGATGCCGGGTTGGAGCTTGAACCGGACAAAACCGACATCGTAGGCCGTCTCGGGACGGTTGAGCCTTCGCTCTGGCCGGAGGATGCGCTTCGCGCGGTCAAAGCGCCGCTGCAGGCCGACAGCAGCGGGGTGCCGTTGAAGTTCGTTTTTGGATCCGATTTCGCGTCGCGCGTGCCTCCGCCCGCCCCGAGGCTCGATTTCGACGGAACTCGGGCTCTGCGATCCTACGCTCGCGGCGGGTTAAGCAACGCCTGGGGAGCGACATTTCTCCCCTTCGTTCAAAGCGACATCGCGGATTGGCCCATCTCGATAGAAGATTTGGCCCCGCACTACAGCGCAGTCATGCGGGATGTGCCGCTTTCCGCCGTCGCCGACGATTTAGACGAGCATTTCCCTTTTTACACCGATCGGGCGAAGGCGCTTCGCCCCTCCACGCAGGCCCTATCGCTTCTGGAGCGGCTAAATGCATGGCGAAAGCAGCTCAGGGATAAGGGCTTCATTTTCGGACAAGCGCGTCTCGCGGTCCATGCCGGGGAAACAGCGGGGGAGAAACCGGGTTGTATCTATTGCGGCCTCTGTCTTTACGGTTGCCCGTACGGGTGCATCTATTGTTCGACCGAGACCTTGACGGCTCTGAAAAAAGAGCCTGGATTCACCTATCGGCCCGGGATCCTCGTGCGAAAGGTCATTGAGGAAGGCGACGCGGTGAGGCTTGAGTGCCGCGACATCGCCGGAGGGAGTGCGGCGCTCTTTCGCGCAAAGCGGGTTTTCTTGGCGGGAGGCGGAATATCGACTCCGCTCATCTTGGCGGAAAGTTTAGGTTTGAAAAATTCCACCCTTACGGTGCGCTGCAGCCAATCGTTTCTCGTGCCGCTTCTCACGTGGCGCTCGGCGAAAGGGGCGAGCCGCGAGGCGCTGAACTCGCTCTGCCAAATCTTCGTCACCCTTCAAGACCCCGCCGTCGCCCGGCGCTTGGTGCAGCTTCAGATATACACCTACAACGATCTGATGCCTTCGGTGCTCCGGGCGTCCATCGCGGGGCCTTTGTTCCGGGCCTTCCCTTTTTTGGAGGCGGCCGTGCTGTCGCGGCTGGTGGTGATGCAGGGACTTCTGCATTCGGATGATTCCGACGCCATGACCATCCGGATGAAGGACGAAGGGCATTATGTGCTCTCCGGCGCCGTGTCCGACGCCACCCGGCGCACCATACGTCGAATCGTGCGTAAGGTCCTATCGTCCTACCGTCAATTCGGCTTCGCGGCCTTGCCCCCTCTCGTCAAGGTTTCCTCGCCCGGCCAAAGCTACCACAGCGGCGGGACCTTTCCCATGGCCAAGCATCCGGGCCCGATGGAGTCGGACATATGGGGGCGCCCGACGGGATTCCGCCTGGTCCACGCCGTGGATTCGACCGTGCTGCCGAGCATCCCGGCCCCGACGTTCACCTTTACGGTCATGGCCAACGCGCATCGCATCGCCTCGCATGGCTGGTGAAGGGCTCGCGCGTCGGGGCGGAAGGAACTAAGCCGGGCGCTGAGCCCGAATGTAAAGCGAACCCGAGATCTCGCGCAGCACGGGAACTCTCTCCAGGAATTCGCAAAAACGCTCCGCCTTGTCGACCAATATCCCCGGGATGTGCGGATGCAGGAAATCGAAGGGGGTGATCTCCACGTTCACGAATCCCTCCCGCTGCAGGCTGCGTCTTAGCGGCCATTTGAAAAAAGCGGTCTCATCCGGCGAGTCCCCCATTTTTTTCTTGATATAGGGGATATTTTTCGTCAAGGCGATCTGCGGATTGAGCATGTTAGGCTCCGTGAAGACGATGCGACCTCCGGGCCGAAGCACGCGGTAGACTTCCTTGAACGCTTTCTCGCTGTCCAAATGATGCAGGACCGAGCAGCCGATGACGGCGTCGAATAGACCGTCGCCAAAGGTCATCCGATAGGCGTTTTGCTCGAGAAAGGTCACGTTGCCGGCGTCGAGCATCCGTCGAGCTTCAGCCAGAAGGTCGGCGGAAATATCGATGGCGGTCACCGCGGCGCCGGTCCTCGCGATCTCTCTGGTGAAATATCCGGTTCCACAGCCGAGCTCCAGCACGCTCATCGACGGCACGATATGGGCGGTGAGCATCTTGACCCTTCTTGCCCACCGGCGCT
>Ga0163144_10004402_pt1 | contig 31747 bp, 31 predicted proteins | sample OliLak19BULKMAT1_FD_123175 | JGI IMG/M metagenome (GOLD analysis project Ga0163144, IMG submission 123175) | Freshwater microbial mat bacterial communities from Lake Vanda, McMurdo Dry Valleys, Antarctica - Oligotrophic Lake LV.19.BULKMAT1 | ecosystem: Environmental > Aquatic > Freshwater >... | reverse complement strand
GCGCTCGCCCAGCGCGTCGAGGTCGATACCAGCGAAGTCCGCATCATGGGATCGAAGTCCGACCTGCTGCGCACACTTGCAGCCGTGAACGGCGCGGGAATGCTGCCGGGCGCAGTGCCCAGCATTGTTCCGAAGTGGCGGATGGGGCGGGATTCGAACCCGCGGTACGGTTTCCCGTACACACGCTTTCCAAGCGTGCGCCTTAAGCCACTCGGCCACCCATCCGGTTCAGTGAGGAGGCGCAACATACTGATCGCATCGCGGTCTGCCAACTCTCAGGACGGTCGCCGGCGCGCAGGCTTCGCGCTATCGTCGCTTCGGCTGGGTTCGCGGGGAGCATTGCGATGTGGATGGCTGCAAAGCGACTATGGATGGCCGCGGGCATGATGGCGTGTGGGATCTCGGGCGCGTGGGCGGAGCGCGTCGACCTGCAGCTCGTGCTCGCCGCGGACGTGTCGCGCAGCGTCGATAGCGATGAATTCAAGCTCCAGCGCGAGGGCTATGCGGCGGCGCTCAATGATCCGCGGGTGTTGCGGGCCATCAAGTCCGGCGGGCTCGGCAAGATCGCGGTGTGCTTCGTCGAATGGTCCGGCGAGTGGGCGCAGAAAATCGTGATCGACTGGACGATCATCGAGGATGAGGAGACCGCCGCCGGATTTGGCGCCGTGCTGTTGACGGCGCCGCGTTCCTTTGCCGACCGCACCGCCATCGGGGCCGCGATCGATTATGCGGTCGCGCAGTTTGGACGGAGCGGTCACGACAGCCAGCGTCGGACGATCGACGTGTCGGGCGACGGCACCAACACCAACGGCAAGGCGCCGTCGGTCGCGCGCGATCAGGCGCTCGCTCTGGGTATCGTCATCAACGGATTGGTGATTCTCTCGCCGGAGCCGATGCCCTGGAACCCGTACCACACGCATCCGCCAGGCGGTCTCGAGAATTATTTTCGAGAGAACGTGGCGGGGGGACCAGGCTCTTTCGTGATTATCGTGGAGGATTTTCAGTCCCTGGCCTTCGCGATCGCCAACAAGCTGATCCGCGAAATCGCCGAGGTTCCCGTTCGTCGTTAGGGCCCATTCGTCGGTAGGGCCCATTCGTCGGTAGGGTGAGAGGGCGGTCGAAAAGGAGCCCTCGCTCACGCCGATCTCAGACACGCCGATCTCAGAAAAGCGCGACACGCGCTGCCCGGCCAGGCAGCGCGCGTCGATGGGTCGTCGGATGCATCGGCGGGCGCAGGGCCCGCGATGCTGGCCCGATCAGGTCAGCTTGTTGGCGACCTGGTTGAAGACGTTCGTGAGGTTCGTGCCGACCGCGGTCACGGCGGTGATGATCACGACGGCGATCAACGCAGCGAGCAGACCGTATTCGATCGCCGTCGCGCCTTCGCGGTCGGCCATCGCGGCTTGAAAGCGAGCAACCAAATTCAAAGTGAAATTCTTAACCATGACTCAACTCCCCATCTAAGGACCACGCCAATCCGACGCGCGCGAACTATCAGGCCGAAAACGTAAAGCGAACGTAAAAAAATTCCGAGAAAAGCCGCTTTGGACTGAAAGATCGCGGTCCTACCGCTCCTGAACAATCAAAGCGCCCACGCGATTCACTTCCGCAACTTGGCCGGGAAACAACAGGGTCGTTGCGTCGAGTTGCGTGAGAATGGCGGGGCCCTGGATCACGACGCCGGCGCCAAGCCGGTCACGGGCGTAGACGGGCGTCGGGCCGCTCTCCGTGCCGAAATCGGCGATCTGAGTGCCCAGGGCGGCATCGGCGGCGCGGCCCCGACCCGATAGTTCCGTGACGCGGGGCCGCGGCAGCCGGCCGAGCGCGCTGACCCTCAAGGTCACGATCTCGACGGGCGTGTCCTCCTGCTTGAAGGTGTAGAGCCGTTCGTGCAGCGCATGAAATTCCGCCAATGTCGCCGCGACCGACGCTGGCGTCACCTCGGTGCCGGCCCAAGCCACCGTCAATTCGAAGCCCTGATGCAGATAGCGCAGGCTGGCCTGGCGGCGCAGCACGCGGCCTCCTGAAGGCACGCCTTCGCGATCGAGCCATTCCGCGCCCTGGGCCTCGAGTTCCCCGAAGACGGCAGCGATCGCCCTGAGGTCATGATGCGGCGGCTGTTGCAAAGCGGTGCGCACGAATTCGGATTTGAGATCCGACACGAGCAGGCCGAGCGCGGAGAGCACGCCGGGTGCTGGAGGAATGAGGATCGTCTTGATCCCCAGCAGCCGAGCCAGGGATGTCGCGTGCAGCGGCCCGGCGCCGCCGAAGGGCAGCAGAACGAAATCGCGCGGATCATGGCCGCGCTCGACCGAGACCACGCGGATCGCCCCGATCATGTTGTTGTCGATGATCGACAGGATGCCGCGCGCCGCATCGCGCTCGGAGAGGCCGAGGGGCTGTGCGACGCGCGTCGCTACCGCGCGCTTGGCAGCGTCAGCGTCGAGACTCATGCGGCCATCGAGCAGACTGCCGGTGAGGCGACCGAGCGCGAGATTGGCATCCGTGACCGTGGGTTCGATGCCGCCGCGCCCGTAGCAGGCCGGGCCCGGCTTGGCCCCGGCGCTATGCGGCCCGACCGTGAGGTTGCCGTCCGCATCGACACGCGCGATCGAGCCGCCGCCGGCGCCGATCGTATTGATGTCGATCATCGGCACGTGCAGGGGCCAGTCGCCGATGCGGCCCTGATGATTGGCCGAAGGCTCGCCGTTCTTGATCAGGCAGATATCCGCCGAAGTGCCGCCGATATCGATCGTGATGAGATCGCGCATGCCCGCGAGATCGCCGATGAAGGCGGCGCCCATGACGCCGGCGGCCGGCCCGGAGAGCGCGGTCTGCACAGGTTCGCGACGAATCGTGGCCGCACCGGTGACGCCGCCATTCGATTTCATCAGCAGCAGCGGGGCCGATATCTTGCGCTCGGCGAGGCGACCTTCGAGTCGCGCGACATAGGTCGAGACGGCCGGCATGACGTAGACGTTCAGGATCGTCGCCATGCTGCGCTCGTATTCGCGAAACACCGGCAACACGTCCGATGACAACGAGACCAGCGCGCCGGGCGTCTCGGCCAGGATCAGCTCCTGCACGCGCCGTTCATGCGCCGGGTTCGCGTAGGCGTGCAGCAGGCAGACGGCGATCGCCGTGATGCCCTCGGCGCGGATGGTGCGCGCGGCCGTGCGCACGGCCGCCTCGTCCAACGCCGCGATCTCCGATCCGTCATGGCCAAGCCGGCCCGGCACGGCGAAGACGAATTCCGGCGGGATTGGCCGCTTGGGTTTGATCCAGGCGTAGATGTTCGCCTTGCGCGGGATGTCGTGGCGGCCGATCTCGAGGATGTGCTTGAAGCCGGCGCTGGTGATCAGCGCCGCCTTCGCGCCCTTGCCTTCCAGGATCAGATTGGTCGCGACCGTCGTGCCGTGAAAGACATGCGCGAGCGCCGTCGGCGAGATGCCGGCCAGATCGAGGGCCTGATCGATGCCGGTCATGAAGCCGAGCGACGGATCGTCAGGCGTGGTCGGCGTCTTGGCGTTCCACACGCGCCCGGTCCGGCGATCGAGCAATGTGATGTCGGTGAAGGTGCCGCCGATATCGATGGCGACCGCGGCGTCGGCAGGAATGTCGTTCATGGTCATCCCGTCAGGTCATCGCGTCGCGGTATTCGCCGCGATGAAACAGCTTCGTGGGGTAGCGGTGCGCGCGCAGGACACGCGTCGCATCGACATCGACTGCGCGGCCATCCGCGCCGAGGGCGACGCCGTATTCGCAGCGGGCAATCTCCGCGCTGACGAAGCCACCGCGCACATCGGCCAGCACGCGCTCGACCTCGCGATCATGCGGGTGGCCCCAGCCGCCGCCGCCGCCCGTCTCCATGCGCAGCACGTCGCCTTTGCGCACGATCGTGCCTTCGGCGATCGGCGCCAACTCGCGCTCGCCCGGACGGTCCGGATTGAGGACAAGCCGGCCGATGGCGCCGCATTTCCCGCCATTCACGCCCCAAGGCGGCGAATTGGTCGAGTCCAGGCGATTGGCGAGGATCGCGTCGTCGCCGCGCCATTCGAGTTCACGGACCACGCCGCAGCCGCCGCGCCAACGCCCGGGTCCGCCGGTGTCGCAGCGGATCTCGTAGCGCAGCAGCCGCACGGGATAGAGCTGGTCGAGGAACTCCGCGGGGTTGCATTCCTGCGCGATGAAATAGACCGCGTCATGGCCATCGGCGTAGGGCCGCGCGCCGTAGCCGGTACCGATGCCGTCGCCCATGAAGATCGTTTCGCCGGTCGCGTGATCGGCGCCGCGCAGCCACCACAGCGCATAGGAATTACCCCCGGCGTTGCCTTGGCCGTTGGTCGCCACGTCCGCGAGGCCCACGCACATGTTCATCACGCGCACCAGCGCGAGGCCACGATGACCGACCGCGGCCGGGAAGCGCGGCTGCAGCAGGCTGCCCTCGCGCAGGCGCACATGGTCGATCGAGCGCATCATGCCCTCGTTGATCATCAGATCGGGCAGATCGCCGGCCAGATAGAGACTGTAGATCATCCGCGGTACCGCCGGGTTCATCAGCCAGTTGATCGGCCCCGGCGATTGATCGTCGGTCGCCGTCGTATCGAAGACGATGCCGTTGTCGGTCACGTCGACGGCGAGCCGGATCTTGAACGGTCCATTGCCATGGCCGTCGGTCTCGACGACGTCGGCGAATTCGTAGTGGCCGGGCTTGAACGTCGCTTCCATCTTGCGACGCATGATCGCGCCGGTCTGGTCGTTGAGCTTCGCGAAGCCGTCGAGCACCACGGCAAGGCCGAAGCGCGCGAAGAGTTCGAGCAGCCGCTGCTCGCCCAGACGCACCGACGCCGTGAGCGCGCGCGTGTCGCCGCGCAGCAGCATCGGGAAGCGCGAATTGCGCACGAACATGCGGAAGACGTCCTCGTTGAGGACGCCCTCGCGATAGAGCCGCGTCGGCGGGACGATCAGGCCTTCCTGGAAATGATCCGTCGCGTTGGGCGACATCGATCCCGGCGCCGAGCCGCCGATATCGGTGAAATGCGCCCAACCCTGGCTGAAGCCCGAGAGCTTGCCGTCGACGAAGACCGGCGACGCGAACACCTGATCGTTCGAATGCGTCACGCCGCCCTGGCTGCCGTAGACGTCGTTGTACCAGTAGAGATCGCCCGGCCGCATCGTCTCGGCCGGGTATTGCGCCAGGATCGGCCCGATGATGTGGCCGAACACCGGCAACGGCGTGCCGATGACGAGACCGCCGTCGGCCGCGAAGAATCCGGAGAAGAAATCCTTCTTCTCGCGGATCACGTTCGACATCGCGGTGCGCTCGATCAACGCCTCCATCTCTGCGAGCGCCGACCGCAGGGAGCCCTTGATGATCTCGAGCGTGACCGCGTCGCAGCTGGTCTTTGGGGTCGTGGTGTCGTCCATCATGGGCTCCGATGTGAGTCACCACCCTGGCCCCTTCGCGGCCTGTCCCTCCTCATTCGAGGAGGAACGACTCAGGGTGGCGTTTGTGGGATGGTCAGGCCATCGTCGCCTCGACCTTGCGCGTCGCCTCGCGCAAGGCGGCGACGAGCCGGTTCTGCCCGCGCCGCAGATGATTGACCGCGAAGCCGATCTTGTCCGCGGGCATTTCGCCGAGCTCGCTCGCCGTCGCGATGGTCGGGAGAGGCGGCATCGGCGTCGCCGGATCATGCCGGAAGCGCGCGGTGCGCGTGTGGTTGATCGGCACGAGGATGCGCGCGAGCTGCTGGATCGTGTCGCTCGCGGGGCCTGGGTTGATCTTCTTGGCCGCGATCGCCGCGTAGAAGCGATCGAGCGCCGCCTTGAGCGCCGTCGCCGCATCCTTCGAGGCCGTGAGATCGAAGGTCGCGCCCGCCGCCTTCTGGTACTTCGCGATCGTCTCCAGGAATTCGGCTGCGATGGCGCGCCAGTCGAAAGGCAGCACATCGGCATTGGCGATGCGCATCGTCAGGCCGAGATAGACCTTGATGTCGCGCAGCATGATCGTGCGATCGGCGATCTCGAGCGTGTCGTTCTCCGTGTGCCACGCGATGTTGCCGCCGCAGCCGCCGACGGCGTAGTAGCCCATCTCCGTGCGCTTCTCGTCCTTCATCGTCGAGCTCAGCATCATCAGGCTGGAGATGCCGATGTTGTTGAACGAGTAGTCGCCGGCGCGATGCGGCCGCTCGCCCTGCGCCGGCAGCCCGGTGATCTCCTTGATCACCTCCTGCGCGAAGCCCTCGGCCTCCTTCATCCAGGAGATGTCCTTGAACTCCGTTGCCCAGCGGCATCCGGGGGAGTCGCAGTTGATCTGCGCGACGCAATTCTCGTCGAGATCGATCGCGAAGTGATCGGCGAACCAGGTGGAGCCGGCATAGCGGCCGGTCGAATGGCCGGGCCACCAGGCGATGCGCACGCTGCGCCTGAGCTTGGCGCGATGCTTCCACAGCACGCGCGCGATCTCGAGCAGCGTGGCATTGCCGGTCGCGTTGTCGCCGACGCCGACATCCCAGGAATCGTAGTGGCCGTGCAGCAGCACGAACTTCTCCGGCTGTTCGCCGCCCTTGATCTCGACGACCGGCAGCTTCTGCTTGAACCAGCCCTCTTCGAGCTTGGTCGCGATCGTCGCGCGGCCGCCCTCGAGCGCGAGTTCGATCAGCTTCTTGCCGTCGGGGTTGTTGACGGCGGCGACGGGGATGCGCGGCTTGCGTGGCAGATCGTCGAGATCGGGCGTGCCCCAGATCGACGTGCAGATGCCCCAGTGGATATCGACGCCGGGATTGACCGCGATCACGCCGACGGCGCCGAGCTCCTCGAACTCGCGCATCTTCTGCGGGAAGGCGAAGCCCTCGGAGATCACGATCTTGCCGCCCAGCCGCTCGGCCGTCATCGCGCCCGCATCCTGATTCTTCTGGAACAGGGTCGAGACGGATTTCGAATAGGCGGCGGGGACGTAGACGAGCTCGGCTTCCGTGCCGGTCGTCGTGGTCGAATAGGCCGGCGGCTTGGCGCGGAAGGTCTGGCCGAGCGCCTTCACCGAGGCTTCGTAGGGGATCGAGAGATAGAGATCCGGCTCGAGCACCGTGACCGGCACGCCGTGGCGCTTCAGGCGATCCGTGATCATGTCGCAGGAGGTGTTGACGTCGGCGGCTTTCCAGCGCGCGAATTTGGCGAATACTTCGGTGAGCTCCCACGGCGCCTCGATCGCGACGTCGTCGAGTACGGTCTTCAGATTGTCGAACATGCTTCCCTCCTGGTTCAGTCGATCAGACGAAATGACAGGCGACGCGGCGCTGCTGGCCGACATCGCGAAGAGCTGGAGTCTCCGCCGCACAGCGCGCTTGCGCCTGCGGACAGCGGTCGCGGAAGCGGCATCCCGATGGCGGATTGCGCGCATCGGGCACATTGCCGATGATCGGCAGCTTCGCATGCGATTGATCGACGCGCGGCACGGGTACGGCCATCACGAGCGCGCGGGAATAGGGATGCAGCGGCGTGCGCACGACATCCACGGTCGGGCCGTCCTCCACGACGATGCCGAGATACATGACCAGCGTGCGCGCGCAGACGTAACGCACCAGCGCGAGATCGTGGCTGATGTAGAGCGCGGCGAGGCCCATCGTGTCGCGCACTTCGCGCAGCACGTTGAGCACGCCGGCGCGCACCGAGACATCGAGCATCGACACCGGCTCGTCCGCGACGATGAACTCCGGATCGAGCACGAGGGCGCGCGCCAGCACGATGCGCTGCAGCTGGCCGCCGGAGAGCTGATGCGGATAGGCGTCGCCATAGCGCGCGAGCGGCGGCAGGCGCACGCGCTCCAGCGCGCGCGCGATGCGCTCGCCATGCTCGACGCGCGGCAGCTTGGCGTTGACCAGCGGCTCCGCGAGCACGCGGGCGATCGTGAAGCGCGGATTGAGCGCGTCGAACGGGTTTTGAAATACGAGCTGCGCGCGGCGTCGAAACCGCGCGCGGCCCTTGCGATCGAGCGTCGCGAGGTCGTCGCCATCGAAGCGGATGCTGCCCGCGCTGGGACGCACGAGATCGAGCAGCAGGCGACCCGTCGTCGTCTTGCCGCAGCCGGATTCACCGAGCAATCCGACGCTCTCGCCGCGCGCGATCGACAGATCGACGCCATCGACGGCGTGCACCACGGGTCGGGCGCCGCGCAGCATCTCGCCGATGCTGCGCGAAGCGGTGAAATGCTTGGCGAGATCCCTGGCTTCTACGAGCGCTGCCATGTGGCGACCTCGCGTGCCTGGTCACGCAACGAAGCGGCCTCGTCGATGCGCCAGCAGCTGGCGTGATGGCCGGCCTCGATGGCGGTCCGCGGCGGCGCCTCGACATGGCAGCGCGCGAGCGCGAAGGGACAGCGAGCCGCGAACCGGCAGCCCGGCGGTGGAGTCAGCAGATCCGGCGGATCGCCGTCGATCGAGGTGAGCTGGCCGCTGCTGCGCTCGAGATCGGGGAAAGCATTGGTGAGGCCCATCGTGTAGGGATGCGCGGGCCGTTCGAGCACCGATCCGGTGGGGCCGGTCTCGACGACCTGTCCGGCATACATCACGACGACCTGATCGCAGACATAGGCGACCACGCTGATGTCATGGGTGACCAGGATCATCGACAGGTTCAGGCGCTGCTGCAGCTCGCGCACCACGTCGAGCACCTGGCGCTGCACGATGACGTCGAGCGCGGTGACCGGTTCGTCGGCAATCACCAGCTTGGGCGTCAGCGCGAGCGCGAGCGCGATCGCCGCGCGCTGGCGCATGCCGCCGGAGAATTGATGCGGATAGTCGCGCAGGCGATGCGCATCGAGCCCGACCAGCTCGAACAGCTCGGCGGCGCGCTGCCGTGCGGCGCGGCGCGTGCTGCCGCCGCGCACGACCAGGACTTCCTCGAGCTGCTTGCCGACGCGGTAGACGGGATCGAGCGAGTTCATCGCGCTTTGCGGCACGAAGGCGATGTCGCGCCAGCGCAAGGCCGCGTAGCTGCGCGCATCCAGCGTGGTGAGATCGGTGCCGTCGAAGCGGATCGCGCCTTCGGGGATCGAGGCGTTGCGCGTCATCACGCCGGTGATCGCGCGCGCGGCCGTCGTCTTGCCGCAACCGGATTCACCCACCAGCCCGACGACCGATCCTCTGGGCACGGAGAAGCTCGCGCCGTCGACCGCCCGCACGTTGCCGCGATTGGTCCGATAATGGACGTGGAGATTCTCGACTTCGAGGATCATCGCCATGCTCAATCCCGGAGCTTCGGGAACAGCAGTTCCTCATAGCCGCGGCTGATGAAGAACCCGGCCGAGACGATCAGCATGATGCAGATGCCCGGCGGCAGGAACCAGTAGTAGCTGCCGCGCGACAGCGCCTGGCTGACGAAGGCGTCCTGGAGCATGAAGCCCCAGGACACGCTGTCGGTCGGCCCGAGGCCGATGAAGCTTACGGTCGCCTCGGCGAAGATCGCCCAGCCGACGACGATCGAGCCATAGAGGAACGAGATCGGCAGGATGTTCGGCGCGACGTGCACGAAGATGATGCGCGCGTTTCCCGCGCCGGTGACGCGCGCGGCCTCGATATAGGCGCGTTCGCGCACGGTCAGGACCTGGGCGCGCACGACGCGCGCGGTGTTGGCCCAGAGCAGGGCCGCGACGGCGATGATGACGTTGGTCGTGCTCGGGCGCAGGAACGCGGTGAGGACGATCACGAACGGCAGGAAGGGAATGGCGAGCGCGATGTCGCCGGCGCGCATCAGGATCGAATCCACCCAGCCGCCGAAATACCCGGCGAGCAGACCGACGATCGTGCCGATGGCGACCACCACGACCGCGGCGCTCAAGCCGACGATGAGCGCGCTGCGCGCCCCGAAGACGAGCTGAGAGAAGACATCGCGGCCGAGATTGGTGGTGCCCAGCAGGAAGCTGGCGCCGGGCTGCATGTTGGCGGCCACGCGACCATTGCTGCGAAACAGGATCTCCAGCGGGTCATGCGTGGCGATGCGATCGGCGAGCAGGGCGATGACGATGAAGAAGAGGTAGATCGCGATCCCGGCGAGCGCGAAGCGATCGCGCAAAGCCATCGCGGCGACGCGCGTGAGGAAACCCGCGCGCGCCTCGCGTTTGATCTCCATCGTGGTGCTTGCCTGCTCAGGTGGCGCCGGCATGACTCACCCGCGGATCGAGAACGGCGTAGAGCACGTCGGCGACGAAGTTCATGGCGATCAGCGCCAGCGCCACGAGGAAGAACGCGCCCTGCGCGACGGGGTAGTCGCTCGCCAGCACGGCATTGACCAGAATGCGCCCGAGGCCCGGCCAGCTGAACACGAGTTCCACCACGACGTTGCCGCCGATCAGCGCGCCGAAGGACAGCGCGAAGGCGGTCACCACGGGCAGCAACGCGTTGCGCGCGGCATGGGCGAGCACGATGCGCCATTCCGAGAGGCCCTTCATGCGCGCCATGGTGACGAAATCCTCGTGCATGACCTCGAGCATCGTCGAGCGCATGAGCAGCAACGGCAGGCCTTGCAGATAGAGCGCCAGGGTGAGGGCGGGCAGCGTGAGATGTCGCAGGAAGTCGAGCGACAGCATGCGCTGCCATTCGCTCGAGTAGAACATGCCGGCCGAGTTGGCGCCGCCCGACGGGAACCAGCCGAGATGGAAGCTGAAGACCGCCAGCAGCACCATGCCGACCCAGAATTCCGGCGCCGCGCGCGTGCCGAGCACGATCGGAATCGCGATGCCCTCGATCCAGGTGCCGCGCCTCCAGGCGAGGAAGGCGCCGGCGACGACCCCGAAGGCATACGCGATGACAAGGCCCGTCATGGTCAGCACGACGGTGTTCGGCAGGGCGGCCATGATGATCGAGATCACCGGCTGGCGCGCATGGAAGGACATGCCCAACTCGCCGCGCGCGAGATTCGTGAGGTAGATCAGGTATTGCTGCCAGAGCGGCTTATCGAGGCCGAATTGCTGGCGGATCGCATTCTGCGACTCCTCCGGGAGCGCCTCGCTGATATAGGCGGCCATCGGGTCGCCAGGCATCAGCCGGAACATCAGGAACAGGATCGTCACCACGGCCCACAGCACGAACAGGCTATGGGCGAGGCGTTGGGTGATGAAGCGCATGGGTGCGGCGAGCGCTGCTATTCCCCTCCTGTTCGCCGTAGGCGAATAGGAGGGGTGGCAGCGCGCGCACGCGCGCTGACGGGGAGGTTTCGCGGATCTTCGCGTTCAGGGAACCTCCCCGGCCGCTTCGCGGCCACCCCTCCTATCGCGCTTCGCACGACAGGAGGGGATGAGCATGAGGCGAGGTGGTTCACCTCACTCCACCGCGGTCAGCGTCTCCTTGACGCCTTCCGGGTAGTGCAGGCGGTTGCCGACGACGCGATAGCCGGATTGCTGCAGCATGTCTTTCGCGCGCTGCAGGCCGGTGTTCATCTTCTCGATGTCCGGCTGGTGCCAGAATTTCAGCGCCGGCGAGACCGGTGAATTGGCGGCGACCGCGTAGCCGTTCCACGCCGCCTGCACCATCACATTGCGATCGATCGCCGCCGACAGCGCGCGGCGGAAATTCGCATCGTTGAACGGCGCGCGCCGGAGGTTGAACGCCGCATATTCGAAGCCGATGTCGACCTCCTGCTTCATCGTGATCTGCGGGTTGTCCTTGACCAGCTTCTCCAGCACTTCCGGATCACCGCCATAATCGGCAAGGAAATTGATCTCGCCCGAGCGCAGCATGCCGAGCGTGGCTTCGGGGTTGGGCACGATGCGCAGAATCCAGCGCTCCATCTTCGGCGCCGCCCAATGCTTGTCGTTGCGGTCGAGGACGATTTCCTCCTGCATGCGCGCGCGCGTCAGCTTGAACGGACCCGAACCGATCGGCGAGGGATTGGGCAGCGCCTCGGCATTCTCCGGCTTGCCCAGGAGATCCTTCATCACCGGCTCCCAGATGTGCTTGGGGATGATGTTGATCTTCGCGAGCGAGGCGGTGACGAAGGCGGCGTTGGGATCCTTCAGCGTGAAGCGCACCGTGAGGTCGGCGGTCTTCTCCATCTTCGCGATGCCCGCGACGAAGGGCTTGTACATCGGGACCTTGTTCTCGATCGCCGGCGCCTCGAAGGAATAGATGACGTCTTCGGCCGTCACCGGCTTGCCGTCATGCCAGTTCTGGCCGGCGCGAACCGTCACGTCGAGCGTGGTGTCGTTGACCCACTCGATCTTCTCGGCGGCCCAGGGCTCGGGCAGCCCGTCGAGGCCAACGCGCGCCAGGCGATCCCACAGCAACTCGGTCACCCAGGAACTCGTGCCACCGGCGATGAACAGCGGATTGATCGAGATCACTTGCTCGGCCGCGTTGAGGATCATCTGCTTCTGCTCGCCCCTGGGCGTCGCGCGGATGAAGGTCCAGAAATTGCGGATGCCGATGCCGCTCTGATTGAGGATCGTGGCCTCGTCCCAGATGTTCTTGTTGAACGCCTTCACATGGGCGGGATGGACGAGGAAGGCCTGGATCTGGTCGCGATCGACGGTCTTCTGCGCCTCACGCACGAGTTCGCGGCGCTTCGTCTGGTCCGTCGCCTGGCGCTGCGCCACGACGAGCTTGTCGTACTCGGGATTGTTGTAGCCGACGAAGTTGAAGCCCTTCTCGGCGGTCGAAGAGTGGAACAGGTTGTAGACGATCTCGTCGGGATCGCTGCGTTCCGAGCGGCCGACCATGCGCCACATCGTGGTGTCCCAGCGCGCGCGCTCGTTCCACACGATCTGGATGTGCTGCGGCCAAGGCAGCGGCCGCACCTCGACCTCGAGCCCGAGCTTGCGCCATTCCTGCGCGATCAGTTGCGAGGCCTGGAAGCCCTGCGGGTTCTGGCCCTGCGGCCACGAGATCAGCACGATCTTGCGGATGCGATCGCCGGCGGCCTGCGCCACGGCGTCGGGTGAAGCCGCGACCAAGGCGGCGGCGGAGGCGCCGGATGCGAGCAGCAGGCGGCGTGAGACTTCGGTGGTCATGGACTTTCTCCCTCTCTGATCGAGTGCTGGTTCAGGCGGCGCGCGCGAGCCGTCGATGCGCGCCGAGAATGGTCTCGAGCTGCGCCGCGACGGCACGCGAAAGGATCGACAATTGCTGCTGGAAGTGGCGACGATCGAAATCGAGATAGGTATCGAGGAACATGCCGCGAATGGCGATCAGCGTGAAGCGCAAGGCGCCGGCGATCTCCTCGCGCTCCCCGCGCGTCAGGACGAGGCCGCGGCACCAGCGTTCGATGAGCGCATCGGTCGCCTGATTGCGCTGGCGTGTCATCGCCGCGCGCAATCTGCGCTCGTTGCTGAATCCGATCGTGATTTCCCAGACGGCGCGGTAGCGCTGACCGCCATAGACCGACCACAGCCGTTGCACGGCACGCTCCGCCGTCGCGGCCAGGGGGAAGGAGAAATCGAAGAATCCATCGAGCTGGGCCGAGACGTCGACGGAAAGCCGGTCGAGGACCGCGAAGAGCAATTCCTCCTTGGTCGCGAAGTGATGATGCAGGGCGCCGGTCGTCACCCGTGCATGCGCGCAGATCGTCGCCGTCGTGGTGCGGGCGAAGCCGACCTCGCGCAAGGCGCGGATCGCGCCCTCGATCAGCTGATCGCGCGTCTGAGCGCTGCGCTGTGCATTGCTCCGCCGTGCATTGCTGCGCCGTGTATTGCTGCGCCGTACATTGCTGCGCTGTTGAACCTGACCGATTTTCGCCGCGCGAACGGGCATCCACAAACCTATTGGCTAATACGCAAATCATCGCGACACTTCGGGGCGCAAGTCAATGCGCAGCTGTGTCGGCTGTGGACAGCGCGCCCTCGCGGTGGAGAGAAGGATGCTGGCTGCCTGGTATGAACGCACGGGACCGGCGCGCGATGTCCTGAAACTGGGCGAACTGCCCGATCCGGTGGCGGCGCCCGGCGACGTGGTGGTGCGCATGCATGCGTCGGGCGTCAATCCGTCGGACACCAAGCATCGCGGCGGCTGGCGTGGCTGGACGATGCCCTTCGCGCGGATCGTGCCGCATTCCGATGGCGCGGGGATCATCGCGGCGGTCGGCGCGGGCGTCTCGCCCTCGCGGCAGGGCGAGCGGGTCTGGGTCTACAACGCGACCGCGCTCTATGATGCGAGCCGCGGGTTGGGGACGGCGGCGGCGCTGTGCGCGGTTCCGGCCGCCCAGGCGATCGGCCTGCCGGATGCGGTGAGCTTCGATGTGGGCGCGTGTTTCGGCATTCCCGCCTGCACCGCACATCGCGCCGTCTTCGCCGAGGGGGAAGTCAGCGGACAAACGCTCCTCGTCCAGGGCGCGGCCGGAGCGGTGGGGCAATACTGCGTTCAGATGGCGAAGCTCGGTGGCGCCGACGTGATCGGGACCGTGAGCTCACCCGAGAAGGCCGCGGTGGCGGCGCACGCCGGTGCCGACATCGTGATCGACCGCAAGCGCGAGGATGTCATCGCGCGGGTGATGGCGCTGACCGCCGGGCGCGGAGTCGATCGCATCATCGAAGTCGATCTCGGCGCCAATCTCGCGATCGACGTGCCGCTGATCAAAGCCAACGGGACGATCGCGTCCTACTCGTCGACGGCGGCGCCCGAACCGGTGTTTCCCTATTACCCGCTCGCGTTCAAGGGCGTGACGCTGCGCCTGGTGCAGGGTTTCAACCTGCCGCCGGCCGCGCGCGCCGCGGCGATCGCGGATATCACGGCGTGGTCGAGCACGGGCCAGCTGCGCCATGCGATCGCCGCGCGTTTCCCCTTGGCCGAGATCGCTGCCGCGCATGAATTGCTGGAGAGCGGCCGCGCCATCGGCAACATCGTCGTCGAAATTCCATGACGCGCCTGCTGCACGGCCGCGCGAACTCTCCACTCGGCGAGATCGAGATCGCGTGTTCCGAGACGGCGCTGGTCGCGCTCGAGTTTGCCGATGCCGATGATCGCTTCCGGCGCAGCCTGCAGCGGCGTTATGGCGCGGTGAGCCTGATCGATGCGGATGATCCCCTGGGTGTGGCGACGAAGCTCGCGGCCTATTTCGCCGGCGATCTCGCCGAACTCGATGCGATCGACGTCGACGGCGGCGGCACCGAATTCCAACGCCGTGTGTGGACGGCGCTGAGGACGATCCCGGCGGGAACGACGACCAGCTATGGCGCCTTGGCGATCGAGCTCGGGCAACCCACCGCGACGCGCGCCATCGGCCTGGCCAACGGCGCCAACCCGATCGCCATCGTCGTGCCATGCCACCGCGTGATCGGCGCCAACGGCACGCTCACCGGCTATGGCGGCAGCTTGCCCCGCAAGCGCTGGCTGCTCGACCATGAGCGCAAGCATGGTCGGGACAAAAGAGACCTGCTGTGAAGGCGCCGTCGTTACATCCCGTTACAGATCGACATCAATCCGTCATCGCCTTTGCGGTCGGCGACGGTACGTTATGCTCATGACAACGCGTCGGTTCTGCAGGGGCATTCGATGACATCGACCAATTCAGTACGTGCGGGGCGCCGAGTACTGGTCCGTGCATTGGCTGGCGCGTCGCTCGTGGCGACGTTGCCGCGCGGCCATGGCCTGGCACAGACGCCGCGCTCGGCGACGCCACGCCAGAACGAGGGGCCGTACTATCCGGTCGACTGGGCTGGCGACAACGACGCGGATCTGGTGATCGTGCAAGGCGAAGCGGCGCGCGCTCTGGGCCAAGTGGTCCATCTCCGCGGTCAGGTCCTGACAGCCACTCTTCAGCCGATTGCGGGCGCGCGCGTGGAGATCTGGCAATGCGATGCAAATGGCGTGTACCGGCATCCGCGCGACGAGCGCGACGGCCGCCGGCACGATGCCGGCTTTCAGGGTCGCGGCCGGGACACGACCGATGCGGATGGGCGCTATGGGTTCCGGACGATCCGGCCGGTCGCCTATCCCGGGCGCACACCGCATGTCCATTTCCGGATCGATCTTCCCGATCGCCAACGGCTGACCACGCAGATGTACGTGGCGGGCGAGCCACTCAACGCGCGCGATTCGCTGCTCGCGTCGATCCGTGACCAGCGCCAGCGCGAGAGCCTGATCGTGCGCCTCGAACCTGCCGATCGCCTGGAGGCCGGCGCACGGCTTGGTATTTTCGACATCGTCATCGCCTGAAGGAAAAACCATGCATGCCATTGCTGCTCTCACAGTCGCTCTGGCGGCGTTTGCCGTCACCCTCGACGCCCATGCCACCGGCCTCGCCACCTGCGAGTCCGGTCCGCCATCGGGTTGGCAGTCCGAGGATTCACTGCGCAAGCAGCTCACCGATCGCGGCTGGCAGATCCGGCGCGTGAAGATCGATGGCGGCTGCTACGAGGTCTACGCGCTGGACGACAAGGGGGCGCGGGTCGAATCGTATTTCCATCCCGTCACGCTGCAGCACGTGCTGACGACCAAGCGCTGAGTCCTGCCGTGGCTGCGAAGCCAGGGGAGGTCCGCGTCTGGGATCCGGTCGTGCGCGTGCTCCATTGGAGTCTCGCGCTGAGCGTCATCGGCGCGTGGGTCACGCACGAGGTCGGTGGCGCGGTTCACGAGATCCTCGGCTATGCCGCGCTCGCGCTTGTCGGCTTGCGCCTGGTGTGGGGCGTGGTCGCAACGGGGCAGGCGCGGTGGAGCGCGTTCCTTCGCTCGCCGTCGCGGAGCTGGGCCTATGCGCTGCAGGTCTGGCATGGCGAGGAGAAGCGGCATCTCGGCCACAACCCGCTCGGCGGGTGGATGATCGTCGCGCTGCTGGGAACGGTCGGCGTCGCCAGCCTGTCGGGCTGGCTGTTCGTCACCGACGAATTCTGGGGCGTGAAATGGGTCGAGGATCTGCACGCGTTCTTCGGCAACCTGCTGCTGATCCTGATCCCCGTTCACGTCGCCGGCGTCATCTTCACGTCGCGGCGGCAACGGGAGAATCTCGTCGCGGCGATGTGGCATGGTCGCAAGCGAGTCGATGACGAACCGAACATCACGCTGAAGTGATCGCTCACGCGGCTTTGATCATCGTCACACCGATGTGAGCCGTGCGGAAGGCGACGGCGCGTCATGGTCGCTCACGTGGGATCCACCGCGAAAGTCGAGCCATGCACCTCATCGATCAATTCCGAGTCGTCGCTGCAACGGCGTGTCCCGACGCGCTGACCCTCTGGGATGCCGCCGCGCAGGGCGTTCTCGCGCATGGCGCGCAGGTCGGACCCGATCTGACGCGCTGTCTCGCCGCAGATCCGGACTTCGCCCTGGGCCATGCGCTGCGCGGTCTCACGCTGATGATCGCGGGGCGTGCCGAGCTGATGCCTTGCGCGCGCGAGGCGGCCGCGCGCGTCATGCGGCTGCAAGCCTCGCGCGGACTCGCTCCGCGCGAAGCCGCCTACGCCGCCGCGCTCGCGTCGTGGCTCGACGGTCGGCCCTCCGCGGCGGCGCAGGCGCTGGATGCGTGGACTCGTGTCGCGCCCGACGATGTGCTGGCGGTGAAGCTCTCGCACCAGATCCGGTTCATGGCGGGAGATATGCAAGGCATGCGTCGTGCGGCGGAAGTCGCGCTTGCGGCGCTTGCGCCGGATCATCCCGCGCGCGGTTTCGTGCTGGGCTGTGCCGCCTTCGCGCGTGAGGAAATGGGCGAGTTCGACGCGGCCGAGCGTGCCGGGCGCGAAGCGGCCGAGCTCGCACCCGATGATGTCTGGGCCATCCACGCGGTGGCGCATGTCCATGAGATGACCGGGCGCGCCGCCGACGGCCTGCGTTGGCTGGAGCGGCATCGCGAATCCTGGATCGGCTGCGGCAACTTCCGACTGCATCTCGGCTGGCACCTTGCGTTGTTCGAGCTCGAGCACGGTCGTCCTGATCAGGCGCTCATGCTCTATGACCAGGTCATCCGCGCCGAGCCGACCGATGATTTCAGGGATGTCGCCAACGCCGTGTCGCTGTTGTCGCGGCTCGAGCTCGACGGCGTCGGCGTCGGGAAGCGCTGGCAGGAACTCGCCGATCTTGCCGCGCGCCGCTTCGATGACGATGCCGTGGTATTCGCGCGTCTTCACTACCTCCAGGCCCTGTTGGCCGGCGGGCGCATTGAAGATGCGGCCGCCCTGATCGCGTCGCTGCGCCAAGCGGCGATCCGCGCCGGCAGCGAAATGGATCGCGTTGCGCGCCATCCCGGTCTGGCGATCGCCCAGGGGCTGCGCGCGTTCAGTCTCGGTCGCTACGAGGACGCCACGGCGTTGTTGATCGCGGCGTGGCGACGGCTGGCGTCGCTTGGCGGCAGTGCGGCGCAGCGGGATGTCTTCGCGCGCTTCACGATCGACGCCGCGCTGCGCGGTGGGCTGCACGCGACGGCGCGCGACCTCATCGAGTCGCGGCGCAAGTCGCGCGCCGGAACGATCGATCGCTTTGCGGCGACGCGCTACGCGCGCCTGGAGACGGCCGTGGCGCCAGGCGCCAATGCCGCGGCGTGACGTCGCGTCTCAGCCGTTGATGGCGTAGCCGCCATCGACCGGGATTGCCGTGCCGGTCACGAAATCGGATGCGGCGCTGCACAGGAACACCGCGATGCCCGCGAGATCGTCGGGCTCGCCCCAGCGGCCCGCCGGCGTGCGCTCGAGCACGCGCTCGTGCAGCCCCTTGATCTGGGCTCGGCCGCCCCGGGTGAGGTCGGTGTCGATCCAACCCGGCAGCACGGCATTGACCTGGATATTGTCCTTCGCCCAGGCATTCGCGCAGACCTTGGAGAATTGCACGATGCCGCCCTTGCTTGCGGCATAGGCGGGCACGAAGGGCGCGCCGAAGATCGACATCATCGAGCCGATATTCACGATCTTGCCGCCGCCGCCTTGCTTCATGTGCGGGTAGGCGGCGTGGCTGGCGAGGAAGGCGCTGGTCAGATTGGTCTCCAGCACCTCGCGCCACTCCGGCAGGGACAGCTCGTGCGGCGGCTTGCGAATATTGATGCCCGCATTGTTCACGAGCACGTCCAGCCGGCCGTAGCGCTTCATCGTGTCGGCGACCATCGCGTTCACGGCCGCCTCGTCTTTCACATCGACGGTAAAGCCGCTCGCTGTCGCGCCGAGACCCTGCAGCTCCTTCACCGCGGCGGCGGTCTTCTCCGCATTGCGTCCGGCGATGACGACGGCCGCGCCATGCGACGCCAGGCCGCGCGCCATGCCGAGCCCGATTCCGCCGTTGCCGCCGGTGACGATCGCCACCTTGCCGCTCATGTCGAACATCTTCTTCATCGCGCGTCCTCTCTTCTGATCGAGTTGCCGCGTCTGAATGCGGCAAGAGTCAGTCCCGTGTCGAGTCCCGGCTGGCGTCCCGACCGATGTGGCGGTCTCCCGTCCTCTCCTGTTCGCGCAGCGGATAGGAGAGGTGGCAGCGCGCGTCAGCGCGCTGACGGAGAGGTTTCGTGGATGTGGGGTTCATGGAACCTCCCCGTCCGCGCTCACGCGCGGCCACCCCTCCCAACGCGTGCCGCGTCATCGGGGGATGTGTGTCATCCAGGCGCGGCCTATGCGATATCCTGCCGCCAACCTCGAAGTTCCCGGAGCCATGTCGTCCAATCCCACGTTTTCTCAGGACGATTTCGCGATCGCCCTGCGTGTTCTCGACGCCGTCGTCGAGGATCGCGCGCTGCTTGCCGACTACACCCATGACCAGCGCATTCGGTTGCAGCGCCTGGCGGGAGAGGTCGCCAAGCCCGACCCGCTGGCCAAGCGCCGCCTGCGACGCAAGCTGCGCCGGCTCGACATGGCCGAGCAGCGCGATGCCGACGAGGCGCTGCGCGCCAGCACCGGCATTCGCGCGCTGCGCGCCAAGCGTGTCTTCCTGACGCCGCCACTGCCACCGATGCTCACCTCGGCCAACGTGCCGACTGCCGACGAGGAGATCGACGAGCGTGACGCGGCGGCGGCGACGCTGGACGCACCATTGCGCAAGCCGCGCGTCTGCTACACCTGCAAATCCGACTACACGTCGATGCACGCTTTCTACGATCAGCTTTGTCCCGAATGCGGCGACCTCAATTTCCGCAAGCGTTCGCCGGCGCACGATCTGCGCGGCCGCATCGCCATCATCACCGGTGCGCGCGTCAAGATCGGTTATCACGCCGCGATCCTGCTGCTGCGCAATGGCTGTCGTGTCGTTGTGACCACGCGCTTTCCGCGCGACTGCGCGTCGCGCTACGCGCGCGAGGCGGATTTCGAGAGCTGGCGCGATCGCTTGAGCATCTACGGCCTCGATCTGCGCCACACGCCGTCGGTCGAGAACTTCGCGCGCCACGTCAGCGATACGCTGCCGCATCTCGATTTCCTGATCCAGAACGCCTGCCAGACCGTGCGCCGGCCGCCCGAGTTCTACGCCCATATGATCGAGGGCGAGGAGCGTGCGGTGGCGCAGCTGCCGCCAGCCGAGGCGGCGCTGGTCGCTGATTACGAAGCGCTGCGCCGCAGCTCGATGAGCGCGGGACTCGCGGCGCCGGCGCAGCTCTCGCAATTCGCGCCGGCCGATCAGCGCGCGCTGGCGGAATCGAGCAGCGCGCTGGTGGAGCTGTTCCCGCGCGGCCTGCTCGATGCGGACCTTCAGCAGGTCGATCTGCGCGCGCATAATTCCTGGCGCCTCAGCCTCGACGAAGTCCCGACGCGCGAGCTGCTCGAGGTCCTGCTCGTCAATGCCGTCGGCCCGTTCGTGTTGTCGGGCAAGCTCAAGCCGCTGATGCTGCGCACGAAGACGCGCGACAAGCACATCGTGCAGGTCAGCGCGATGGAGGGTCAGTTCAACCGCAACAAGACCGCCAAGCATCCGCACACCAACATGGCCAAGGCCGCGCTCAACATGCTCACGCGCACATCGGCGCAGGAATACGTGCGCGACGGCATCCACATGAACTCCGTCGATACCGGCTGGATCACCGACGAGGATCCGGCCCATCTCGCGCAGCACAAGATCGACATGCACCGCTTCGCGCCGCCGCTCGACGTGGTCGACGGCGCCGCCCGCATCGTCGACCCGATCTTCGCCGGCCTCGCCACCGGCGAACACGCCTGGGGTCAGTTCTTCAAGGACTACAAGCGCACCTATTGGTGAGGCGCGTGCGTCGGTGGCGCCTCGCCCATGTCCCAGAAGACGCCGGTCATCATCTGCAGGCCTTCGCGCATGATGTGCTCGAGCACGTGTTCGTCGGGCGCGTGCTGCGAACAGCTGGCGTAGGAATGCGGGAACCACAGCGTCGGCATCGCGAGGATGTCGGCGAAGACGTCGTTGGGCAGTGAGCCGCCGAGATTGGGAATCACGGCCGGCTTGAACCCCATCGTCTTCGCGACGGAAGCCACGGCCCATTGCACATAGGCATGGTCGGGATCGAGACGCGTGGCGTTCATCACGGCGTGGCTCGGCTCCGAGACCTCGACCATGCCGAAGCCCTTGGCCTGGAGATGCTTGCGCAGCGCCGGCAGGAAGGTGGCGGGATGCTTGTCGACGGTGAAGCGGATCTGACAATGCGCCTTGGCGCGGGGCGGCACCGCGTTGACCGGGCGATCGGGATTGCCGGTGATCATCGCGAGAACTTCGAACGTGTTCCAGCCGAAGACCTTCTCGGCCTGGGTGAAACCGGGCTCGCCCCAATACTCGTCGATCGTCGGACCGTCGGGGCCGGGATCGACCTCGAGATCGGCGAGCGCATGGCGCACAGAATTCGGAATCGAGTCCGGCAGGATGTCGCGCGCCAGCACCTTGCCGTTGCGGTCGATGATCGACGCGATCGCGTGGCTGAGGATCACCGCCGGATTGGCGAGCAGCCCGCCCCAATTGCCGGAATGATGGCCGCCGGCGCGCAGATCGACGGTGAGATCGAAATTCAGCGCGCCGCGCGTGCCCATGTAGATCGTCGGCATGTCCGGCGCGAGGCGCGGGCCGTCGGAGCCGATCAGCAGATCGGCCTTGAGCATGTCGCCGTATTTCGCGGCGAACTCGTGCAATCCCGGCGAGCCGATCTCCTCCGACGTATCGATTAGGATGATCGAATTGAAGCCGAGCTTGCCGCGCTCCTTCAGCACCATCTCGAGCGCGGTCATGTTGATGGAGTGCTGCGACTTGTTGTCGGCGGTGCCGCGCCCGTAATAGCGGTTGCCTTCCTTCTTCAGCACCCACGGATCGAGCCCCTTGCGCCATTGCGGCTCCAGGCCGCGGATGACGTCGCCATGGCCGTAGGTCAGCACGGTCGGCAGCTTCTTGTCCTCGATGCGCGTGGCGACCAGGAACGGGCCGCCGCCCTCGACGGGGTTGTCGATGATCCTGTTCTCGTAGCCGAGCTTGGCGAGGCAGGGTCCGATCTCGTCGGTCAGATAGGTGCGCAGGAACGGATGCGAGGCGAGGATCTGACTCTCGGTCTTGATCGCGACCCGCCGCGCCAGATCCTTGATGAATGAGCCGTCGTCGTAATAGGCCGTGGCGCGGGCAATGGCGGCGTCGCGAGACATCGAATGTTTCCTTCGGGCAAAGCTAAGCGGGGATGCTAGTCGAGCGGATCAGCTCCAGGCGAGCGCGATCGCGCGGCGCTCCGTCAAGGCACGCTCGGCTTCGAGGCAGAGTTTCAGGCTCGGCAGCGCGTCGCGGGTGGAGACCAGCGGTCGGCGCGCAGGCACGTCCACGACCAGGCGACGCAGCTGCTCCTCGAGTTCGAAGACTTCGCCGGATTCTTCGACGATCACGGCCTCGGCCTCGCTCGCGCCGGCGCGTTGCAGCTTGAGCTCGAAGCTCGGCGTGGTCGTGCGGTCCATGGCGCCGGCCCACCAGGTGCGCAGCGCGCCCTGGTCGCCGGCGATCTCCAACGCGAGGGTATGCTCGAAGCCCGAGACGCATTGCGAGAACACGGCATAGGCGCCGTCGGCGAAACGCAAGGTGCAGGTGAAGGCGTCGTGCATCCCCTTGCCGAGCGGCGAAGCGACGGCGTCGGCGGCGATCTCGATGGGCAGACCGCATTCGCGGAAGTACCAAAGCAAGAGATCGATATAGTGGATCGGTTCCTCGAGGATCCATGACCCGACCTGATCGCTGGTGCGGCGCCAATTTCCGGCGCCCGGCCGAAAGGGGCGGCGGAACAGCGTGAGATTGGCGTAGCGCACGCGGCCGATCGCGCCGTCCGCGATCAGTGCACGCACCTGCGCCCATTGCTTCGACACGTGCAGCTCGAGACCGACGCCGACATAGAGTCCGGAGCGCTCGGCCGCCGCGACGACATGCTCGGCATCCGCGAGACTCGTCGCCATCGGCTTCTCGACCAGCACATGCTTGCCCGCGGCGAGCGCGGCCAGCGTCATGTCGGCATGGAGGTAGTTCGGCGCGACGATGTCGACGAGCTCGATCGCCCTGTCACGCAGGAGCGCGGCGACACTGCGATGGATCGTGACGCCTGGGTGGTTGGTCGCCGCCAGGCGCGCCGACGCATCGCCATGGCAAACGATGCCGCGAAGCGACAGCTCGGGCAGCCGCCCGATCGCGCCTGCGTGCATCTGTCCCCAGGCGCCATAGCCGATCAATCCGATGCGCATGCCGTGCTCCCTTGCCGCGTCGCGCCAGTGTGCCGCGACGGCATCTGGAAATCAGCCTCGATCGCATGGGAAGCTGTGAGAAGATCGAGTCTCGAACCCAGCGAGCGAGCGCCACGTCGAGCCGCCGCGCCAGTCGGAGCATTCAGCATGAGCGAGGACTTCACGATCCTGATCACCGGGTGCGACACGGGGCTGGGGCGTGAATTCGCGCTCCAATATGCGCGGGCGGGCTGGCACGTCATCGCCAGCTATCGTGACCACGCCAATCGGATCCCGACCGCGGAAGGCGGGGATCGCATGTCGCATGCGCAGCTCGACGTCACGCACTTCGACGAGATCGACGCGCTCAAGGCGCATCTCGGCGCGCGACCGGTGGATGTGCTGCTGAACAATGCCGGCATCGGGCTGGACAAGCTCGAATTCGGATCGATCGACTACGCGTATTTCCGCAAGATGTACGAGGTCAACACGGTCGGGCCGATGAAACTCTGCGAGACTTTCGCATCGAACATCGCCGCCAGCCGGCTCCGCCGCATCGCGATCGTCTCCAGCCGCATGGGATCGATCAGCAGCAACCTCACCGGCGGGCATTACGGCTATCGCGCCTCGAAGGCCGGGTTGAACGCCATCGTGCGCAGCCTCGCGCTCGACCTCAATGCGCGCGGCATTCGCGTCGTGGCGCTGCATCCCGGCTGGGCGCGCACCTCCGAACCCGAAGCGCCGCTGGCGGTCGAGGAGTCGGTCGAGGGCATGCGCAAGATCATCGGCCGTCTCGGCGCGCACGACACCGGCCAGTTCTACAATTACGACGGGGCGCCGATCGCGTGGTGACGCCGCGATGGCTCGGCATGAATCTTCGTGCCATGCTCCATTCACGCTGTCGTCCATGAGGCGACGCGACTGGGGAGCGTGAAATGCCCGGAGCAGGGCCCATAGCTGCGAATTGCGCGCGCTATCGCCGCGACGGCGTTGTGATCAGCCGCTCCCCGCCGGCTTCGGGCTGAGGCGCCGGCGCGTGGCAGGACTCACGCTTCGCGGTGTGCGCAAGGCCTATGGCGATGTGCAGGTCGTGCACGGCGTCGATCTGGACATCGCCGATCGCGAGTTCATGGTGTTCGTCGGCCCGTCGGGATGCGGCAAGAGCACGCTGCTGCGCATGATCGCGGGTCTCGAGGACATCACCGCGGGCACGATCGCGATCGACGACAGGGTGGTCAACGAACTCGATCCCAAGGATCGCGACATCGCGATGGTGTTCCAGGACTACGCGCTCTATCCGCACATGACCGTGTTCGAGAACATGGCGTTCTCGCTGCGCTACCGCGGCGTCGCCAAGGCCGAGATCAGGCGGCGCGTGGACGAGGCCGCACGCATCCTGGAAATCGAGGCGCTGGTCGCGCGCATGCCGCGCCAGCTCTCCGGCGGTCAGCGTCAACGCGTCGCCATGGGGCGCGCGATCGTGCGCGATCCCAAGGTGTTCCTGTTCGACGAGCCGCTCTCCAATCTCGACGCCAAGCTACGTGTCCAGATGCGCACGGAGATCAAGCGTCTGCGCGCGCGCGTGGCGACGACGACGATCTACGTCACGCATGATCAGGTCGAGGCGATGACGCTGGCCGATCGCATCGTGATTCTCAATCATGGTCGCATCGAGCAGCTCGGCACGCCCGAGGAAGTCTACGAGACGCCGGCGACGATCTTCGTCGCGAGCTTCATCGGCGCGCCGCCGATGAACCTGCTGCCGGGCAAACTCGTGGACGGCGGTCGCATCACGCTGGGCGATGGTCAGGTGCTCGCCTTGCCGACCGATCTCGCGCGGCGCGGCGCGGCGTCGGCGGGCGAGGTTCTGCTCGGCATCCGGCCGGAGCATCTCTATCCCGCGTCCGCCGGCGCGGCGATCCTGCATGGCAGCGCGGTCGTCGTCGAGCCGCTGGGCTCCGATACGATGGTCTCGCTCGATATCGCCGGCACGGCGCTGATCGCGCGGCTGCCGCCGCGGCTGATCCGGCGCGCCGGCGAGCCCGTCGCGCTCGGCGCCGATCCGGCGAATCTGCATTTCTTCGACAAGGCGACGGGGCGTCGCCTCTGACATCACAACACGGCAAGGGAGAGAGATATGAAGCGCAGGCAACTCCTCACAACGACCGCGGCGACGACAGCCGCCGCGGCCTTCGGCGCGCCCGCCATCGCACAGGCGCCGAAGAAGATCGCGTTCTTGACGTGGAACCTCGTCCATCTGGAAAGCCACATCAAAGCATGGATCGCAAGCTTCACCGCGACGCGCCCGGGAGTCGAAGTCGAGTGGATCGACAAGAAGGGACCTGAGCTGCCGGCCTATTACCAGACTCAACTCGCCGCGAGCACGCCGCCCGATGTGATCGACATCCAAGGCGCGCTCGGACTCGAATATGCGGGGCAGGGCGCGTTGCTCGATCTCAGCTCGCGCCTCGGCGCTGAGGGCGCAATCAAGAGTCGCTTCGACCAGGACTACCTGTCGAACTGGGTGTTCGAGGGCAAGAACTACATGGTGCCGTACTACGTCTCGAAGACGTTGCTGTTCTGGAACAAGACACGGTTCAAGGAAGTCGGCCTCGACAAGGCGCCGACCAGCTTCGACGAGATCCTGGCGGCCGCCGACAAGATCAAGGGTGGCGAGAAGACAGGGCTGCTGACGCTGAACTTCGATTGGCTCTACTGGCCACTCCTGCAGATGAGCGGCGTCGATCTTCTCTCGCCGGATCTCAAGACCGCGACGTTCAACACCGCCAAGGCCGCCGAAATGATCACGAAGCTTGCGGAGGCCACGAAGTCCGGTGCGATCAATCCGATCTCCTGGACCGGCCGCTGGGTCGAACCGAACGAGGCCTTCGCGACGGGCAATGTCGGCATGCTGCATGCCCATGCGCCGGCCTATTTCTGGATCAAGGGCAAGGGGCCGTGGATCAATGGCGACACGCTCGGCGCGGCGCATGTGCCGGGCAATTGGGCGACGCCGAACTCCCACGGCCTGGGAATCTCCAAGGGGTCGAAGAATCCGGATCTCGCCTGGGACTTCGTGAAGCACATGACCGACAACGACGTGGCCGACAAGTTCTCGCGCACCGCCAGCGTGCTCACGGGCAACAAGTTCGTCGACAAGGCGCAGCTCGATCGCCTGCAGAAGGAAGACCCGCTCGCCTTCCAGGTGCTCAAGACGCAGTTCGAGCACACCGACAAGATGTGCGGGAACTGGCGCCTCGGCAACGACAGCCGCGTCAAGGACGGGTTCTGGCCGGAGTTCCAGAGCGCCGTGCTCGGTCGCAAGGACGCCAAGACCGCGCTGGCCGATGCCGAGCGTCGCGTGACGCGCGAACTCCGGCGCGCGTAGCGGGAGTCCCCCCCACCCCGACCCTCCACCGCAAGGGGGGAGGGAGTCTGTAGTGCATGGGGTATCTGCGACGCCCGCACGATGGACCCCCTCCCGCCTTGCGGGGGAGGGCTGGGGTGGGGGAACCACCGACAACCCATGACCACCCACGCCACCGCCTGGTATCACCGCAAGCGCACGCGCGACATCGCGCTGGCGGCGTGTTTCCTGCTGCCGGCGCTGACGATCTTCTTCCTCTACCGGATCCTGCCGCTGGGCTGGAATTTCTGGCTGTCGTTCCATTCGTGGTCGCCGCTCAAGCCGGCGAAGTTCGTCGGCTTGGAGCATTTCGAGGAGATGCTGCTCGACGACGACGTGTTCTGGCAGGCGCTGGTCAACACGCTGGTCTTCATCGGCTGCTCGCCGCTCGCGATCGCGCTCGCGCTCGCCATCGCGCTGCTCGTCAACAGCGACCTCAAGGGCGCCGCGATCTATCGCACGATCGTCTTCACCTCCTATCCGCTGATGACGGTGGCGGTCGGCATCATCTGGCGCTGGCTCTATGACGAGCGTGGCGGTTTCATCAACTACGTGCTGCGCTCCAGCGGCATCGTCGATCAGCCCGTCAAGTTCCTGCAGAGCTTCGACTGGGCGCTCGCCTGTGTGATCGTCGCCGAGTTCTGGCAGGTGCTCGGCTTCTACATGATCATCCTGCTGACCGGGTTGCAGAGCATTCCGCAGCATCTCTACGAAGCCGCGCGCGTCGACGGCGTGCCGCCGGGCGCGCGCTTCCTGCGCATCACGCTGCCGCTGCTGCGCCCGTCGATCTTCCTGTGCATCGTCATCGGAATTCTCAACTCCTTCACCAGCTTCGACCTGATCTACGTGATGACCAATGGTGGGCCTGGCCACGCGACCGAATTGCTGATCACGTATATCTACAAGGCCGGCTTCGGGCAGACGCGCTTCGACTACGCCGCTGCGCTCACCGTCGTGCAGTTCCTGCTGCTCGTCGTTCTCACGGTCATCGCCAACCGACTCTCCGGCGGCAATGCCGGAAGTCTGGAGCGCTGAGCGATGCGCCGCGCTCCGACCTGGCCGCGCCACGCGCTGATGATCGCGGTCTCGATCCTGATGCTGATCCCGTTCTACTGGGTCGTGAAGACGTCGCTCACGGGCGAGAACATCTACGCCTATCCGCCGCGCATCATCCCGGTGAACCCGCATCTCTTCAACTACGTGGACGTCTGGTACCTGATTCCGTTTCCGCGCTACCTGCTCAACAGCGTCATCGTCACCGCGATGGCGATCTGCGGCAATCTGCTGTTCAACACGGCGGCCGGCTATGCGCTGACCAAGAATTTTCCGGGCCGACGCTGGGTCGTGCTGCTCTTTCTCTCCTGCATGCTCATCCCGTTCCAGGCGACGATCATTCCGGCCTATCTGATCACGTCGTGGCTGGGCGTGCTCAACACGCATCTCGCGGTCGCGCTGCCGCTGCTCTCGACGATCATCTGCATCTTCATCTTCAAGGCGAGCTTCGAGGCGGTGCCGAAATCGCTGATCGACGCCGCGCGCCTCGATGGCTTGAGCGAGTGGCGCATCATCCTGCGCATCATGCTGCCGCTGTCGAAGCCGGCGATCGCGACCAACATCATCCTCACCTTCATCTGGTCCTGGAACGCGTTTCTCTGGCCGCTGATCGTCACGCGCACGGCGGACATGCAGACGCTGCCGCTCGGCCTGGCGCGCTTCCTCTCCGTGCTCGAGGACACGACCGGCGCGCTCTACGCCTTCGTCGTGCTCGTGCTGGTGCCGGGTCTCACGATCTTCCTGATGGCGCAGAAGGAATTCATCCGCGGCCTGACATCGGGGGCGACCAAGGGATGAACTGGAAGGCGATCCTCACCAATCGCTTCGTCGTGCTCCCGCTCGCGCTGGCGATCATCGTCGGCGCGTGGAACATCTATATCGCGCTCCACGATGACGGCCTGATCACCGGCGAAGTCCGCGATGCTTCGGGCGCGCCGATCCCGGGCGCGGCGGTGATCTTCTTCGAGCGCAATTTCATCAACTATCAGGAGAAGCAGCGCGTGACGACGGATGCGCGCGGCGCCTTCCGCTTCACCGACATGAACGTCCATGTCGGGCAGTTGGAAGCGCGCCTTCCCGATGGCCGCAATTCCGAGCGCCGCCAGCTGCAGCTCTGGTTTCGCGCGCAGAACACGCTTGTCGCGCCGCTGATCATCGGCGCCGCGAAATCGTGAGCGCGAAGCCGCTGATCCTGTTCAATCCGCTGCCGCGGCCGCGCGCGCAGATCTTCAGCGCCACCGACTGGTCGCGGTTGAATGCGTTGGGGCGTGTCATCGGGTCCGGCGACGCGCGAATGCAAGCCGGCGAGGTCGATCGGCACATCGCGGACGCGGCGATCGTCGTGGACCAGACGGATCTGCCGGGGGCACGGCTCGATCACGCCACGCGGCTGCGCGCGATCATCAACGTCGAAGGCAATTTCCTGCAGAACATCGACTACGAGACCTGCTTCGCGCGCGGCATCCATGTGCTCGGCATCGGCCCGGTCTTCGCGCAGCCTGTTGCGGAATGGGCGCTCGGCGCCGCGCTGGATCTGGCGCGCGGATTGACGTCCGGCGACCGGGCGATGCGCGATGGGGTCGAGGCCTATGGCAGCCGCGCCAATGCCGAGAGCTTCGTGCTGGCCGGCGCCGAGTTCGGCATGATCGGCTTCGGCAATCTCGGCCGTGCGCTCCTGCCGCTGCTGCGTGCCTTCGGTGGGCGCGTGAGCATCCATGATCCCTGGCTGCCCGACGGTTTCATCCGCGCGCAGGGCGCCGAGCCCGCGAGGCTCGACGCGGTGCTGGCGACCAGCCGCGTCCTGTTCATCCTTGCTGGCGTGACCGCCGAGAATGCGGGGTTCCTCGACCGTGCGAAGCTCGCGACCATCCGTCGTGACGCGGTCGTCGTGTTGGCGAGCCGCGCGGCCATCGTGGAGTTTGCGGCGTTCACCGCGCTCGTCAATGAAGGCGCATTCCGCGCCGCGACGGATGTGTTTCCCAAAGAGCCGGCACACCCCCGACGATCCGGTGCGCCGCTCGCGCCTCCTGCTCTCATCGCATCGCGCGGGCGGGCTGCCAAGCGTGCTGCACGGCATCGGCGAGATGGTGGTCGAGGACATCGCCCTGATCCTCGCCGATCTGCCACCGGTCAGATGCCAGCGCGCCGAGCGCGAGACCGTCGCGCGCATGCGCTCGATCGCCGGCAATAGCGGTCCGTCCGCTCCCGTGATCAGGAATTCCGCACCATGACGCTGATCCCCCCTGTCGCCGAGCTGGTCCGCTAGCGCCAGCGCGCCGTTCGAGCGGGCGCGCAACATGCCGCCGAGCGCCTACACGGGCCCGGAATTTCTGGAGCGCGAGTTGACGGATGTCTTCGCGCGGGAGTGGATCTCCTTTGGCCGGGCGAGCGCGCTGTCGAAACCCGGTGACCACATGACCTACGAGCTCGCCGGGCAGCCGATTCTCATCATCCGCGACACCGACGGAAGGCTGCGTGCGCTATCGAATGTGTGCCTGCATCGCATGTCGACGCTGCTTGAGGGCAGCGGCAACCGGCGCGCCGGCGATGAGGCGGAACACGGAGTTCTGTAAGGATCACTATCGGCTGCCCGAGCTGTGCTGCGAGGAATGGCTGGGCTGGATCATGGCATCGCTCGCCAATGACATCGAGCAGTTCGCGACGTGCCTCGCCGAGGGGCGGTGGCTGATCGACGATTACGGCATGGAGAGCTATCACCTGCCGGTGTGCCATGCCGGCACGATCGGCCGACTCTCCAAGCTGGAGGAGATGATCTGCCCGCCCGGCCTCGCGACGTTCGACTATCACACCATCCTGAAGGACGATTCGCTCCAGATCGCGCTCGCCCATCCTTCCAATACGCGCATGAAGGGCGATCGCCGGCGCACGACCTTCCTGCTCGCGGTCTATCCGAGCCTGCTGGTGACGCTGACGCCTGGCTATTTCTGGCACCTGTCGCTGCATCCCCGCGGCGGCGGCCGGGTGCACATCGTGTTCGGCGCGCCGCTGGGCCGAGCGGCGCGCGTCATCGAGGAATGATCTGCAACCCGAGAGGAAGGCCATGGTCGCATCGCTTCGCGAGACTCTGCTTGCCGCTGCCGTGCTGTCGACGCTCGGACTCGTGTCCGTCGTCGACGCCGTCTGCGCCCAGACGAAGCCCAAGCGCATGGAAATCGATGGCGAGCCGCCGCACCGCGCCATGTGGGTCGGCAACAGCTTCATGTACTACAACGACAGCATGCACAATTACGTCGGCGGCTTCATCAGGGCGTCCGATCAGAGGATTCCTTATCGTGGCACTTCGGTGACGATCAGCGGATCCGGCATCGACTGGCACGACATGGAGTCGTATTTCCGCAAGGGCGGCTTGATCCGCTACAACATCTCCGGCGACAACGAACTGCGGTTCAATGACTTCGACAAGCTGTTCCACGCCGTGATCATCTCGGATTGCAGCCAGTGTCCGATCCATCCCGAGCTCAGATCGGTCTTCCACGAATACGCCAAGAGGCAGATCGACATCATCCGCAGACACGGCGCGGTGCCGATACTGCTGATGACCTGGGCCTACAAGGACAAGCCGGAGATGACCGCGCAGCTTGTGCCCTCGGGGACGTGTGCCCTCGGGGACGTACCCGGGGGTACGTGTCCTGGAGGACCAGCACCGGACCGTCATGCGCGACGAACCGATCGCGCGTCGCCTGGAAGTGACCGGCCAGGATCTCGGCCTCGCTGACGCGATCGTTGGACAAGAACCGATAGGCTGC
>Ga0163144_10004401_pt1 | contig 31751 bp, 34 predicted proteins | sample OliLak19BULKMAT1_FD_123175 | JGI IMG/M metagenome (GOLD analysis project Ga0163144, IMG submission 123175) | Freshwater microbial mat bacterial communities from Lake Vanda, McMurdo Dry Valleys, Antarctica - Oligotrophic Lake LV.19.BULKMAT1 | ecosystem: Environmental > Aquatic > Freshwater >... | reverse complement strand
GGGACACGGCTACTGACGTGTCCGCACTATATTAGCGTGTCCGCGTTGTTTCTATACCACAAGCACCCCAATTATACGCGGTTAGACACCTGATGGGTTCACTGACTCTGCCGCACGGGTCAAAGCCGCCCATTCATTGAGGGTTAGGGTTTCTGCGCGACGAGTCAACTCGACTCCCGACAGGCGTCCCAGTTCGGTAATCTGTGCCGATTCCCAGCGCAACGTGGCGGCGATAGAATTTTTCAGTTGCTTGCGCTTTTGACTGAAACCGGCTTTGACCATCCGAAAAAACGCCGTATCGGACGGCACATCCCACGGCGTGGTCGGGTAAGTATCGATTCGCAATAGGGCGCTGTCCACTTCTGGGCGCGGCCAGAACGCCGCCGCGTTAAGTTTCCCCGCGAAGGTCGGCTTTCCATAATATTGCACACTGACGGCCAATAGGCTCATGTCGTTGGGGCGGGCGCACACGCGCTCTGCGACTTCAAGTTGTACGGTCATGACGAGGCGGCGCGGGCGTACCGGCTGCTCCAACAGATGACGTAAAATCGCGCTGGTGATGTAATACGGCACATTGGCGACCACCAGATAATCTTCCCCAGCCAGCGCCAACGGGTCAAAGCTCAAAAAGTCGCCCCAGACGAACTCGACATGGGGCATCGCGCCGAATTGTGCCGCTAGGATGGGCTGCATCCGCGTGTCGATTTCGACGCACACGAGGCGTTTGGCGACCTTTGCCAAGACCTCGGTCAATTGCCCTGTCCCCGGCCCGATCTCTAAGACGGTATCGGTGGGCTGCACCTCTGACACCGCGAGGATTTTATCCAGCGCGTTCGGGTCGTGCAAAAAGTTCTGGCCGAGGCTTTTCTTGGGGAGGACATCATGCTGGTCGAGCAGGTTCTTGGGGTTCATAGGGGAAGTGGTCAGTTTTCAGTGGGCAGTTAGAAGTTAACAGTTTGACGTTGGATTGCATGTACAAAGCGGAAGATTTTCGTAGGGACAAGGCCAGCCTTGTCCGTTTTGCGCCCGATCCATACACCACCAAACTATGTGCGCCTATTATGCCATAGAAAATCTCATCCTCCGCGATTGGTGGTAAAATAAGCATATCAAACACTGGAGGTGTTTTAGCCATGTTCGAGACATATACAATCGCCCAAGACCTCAAAGAAGCCCAAGCGATGGTTGATTCGCTGGAATCGTATCTCAAGCAAGACCAACTGTATGGGAGCGTCGGCGGCGGATTTTTCACCTCTGGTCGGATGCCCGCCTTGACCGTCGGCTCATTGGTGATGCGGCTGCGGCGACTGCACTTGTTCACCGCACAGTTGGACGACGTGCAAATCGCTCACTTGAGCAAAATCGACGCGACTCACGAGGCCGTCCGGCGCGAATGGCATCATCATTATGAAGAAAAACTCAAGCGCGAAGCTAAGAGCCGCCTTGACGCGATGCGGACATTTTTCGAGGAAGCCAGAGATGCCAATGCCGCCCGCATCTATGGGCCAGAGGTGTTGCGCCGCACCATCACTGAAGAATGCTTGATTGCATTGGAGGAGATGAAGATTGACACATCCGACCTCCGCAAACTCGCCCGCGCCACCGACAGCCGACTGCGCTCCTACGTCACGGCCAGCACTTTCTTCTGGGATGAATCGCTAAAAGAGGCTTACCCGCCGCAACCGTTCTGGTGGTTGTATAGCGCCCCGCCCATCGCTGAACGCGGCTAGAGACTCACCAACGATACGGCGGAATCTCTGACTCGCCCTCATCGTCCGCGTCGCTCAGGAATACCGGGCGGCGCGGCGGGGGTGGGGTATTTTCATCCTCGAACAAACTCAACTGTACCCCGGCATCATCCGCGCCGTACTCGGTCAAGACGCGCATAATCAGAGCCGTATCGCTCCCTTGTGCGCGTTTATGGCGGGCAAATCTGGCCGGATGACGGTCTCCTTTTTCGCGGTTACACGGGATACAGGCCGCCGCCAGATTATCGGGCGTGTTCGCGCCGCCTCGGTGCAAGCTGAGGATATGGTCAACCTCAAAATCGGTGTCCATCAGGGCGCGACCACACCATCCGCAACGCCCGCCGCAATCCAAAATCACCCCGCGTAGGGTATCCACATCTACCGTCCCCTCAGCGCGGACGGCGCGGGCGCGGCTGTTGAGCGAAGCGGCATATTTTTTCAGGGAATCGAGGTCAAGCCGGTCACGATAGCGCATCGGGGTTAGTCTCGGTATAGGAGGGTCACAAATTTAATCGCTAAAAGGGTATTTCATCTTCATCAGATGGCGGCTTATCGATTTGTACATTATTTTTCTTCAACGTCGTTTCTATTACTTCTGTTAATACTCTCCCAAATTCTTTAAGACCTTGTGAAGAGGCTACATACTTTATATAACGCCATTGTTGTAAATCAAAGGGAACATCTAAGGAGTTTTGTGTAATCATTATAGTCTGTTTGCCTAGTGCATGAGATATTCCAAGTTCATAGAAAACATTGGCATTCCGCCCAGTACATTCAGCAATAATTATCTTTGCGGCATTTATTGCACTCCATATATCATCGACTATTGAGTGTTTAGTAAAAAAATCGTCACCTCGCTTTATCGTGAGATTTAATTCTTTAGCTGATTTGCAAATGTGATCTCGATAGACAATATCGAGGTTATTATTTTGGAAGGGCATCAACATAAAAATATCGGCCTCATACTGATTATTTGATTTGGGCAATCCAAATTGGGATGATGCTAATGTGTGTAAATTTTCTCTCCAATTATCGGGAGCTTCGAGTTTTGGTTTGATTACAACACTTATAGATCCGACCATGGTTTTTAATTCGTCTATAACACTTGAAATACTTTCTTCAAGTTTATCCTTATAACTTAATATTTCACCGTAAAATAATAAAGGTACTTCCAGATAAAGATTTCCATAGTTATCTCCTTGATAGTTATCCCATGTTAAATTAGCAATTGACTGACGCAAGACATCAACCTCTTGGGTTTTTCCTCTCTTAGACATCAATAAAGCTGCTGTTGCGATTAATTTTTCCATGTTTGACTGATTGTTATAACTCATAGACTCTCCTAAAACAGAAATCCCATAACATTTCACAAAACTAAGCATAACAAGTGTTCTGAAATTATGAAAGTCTCTTATAATGGGCAAAAAAGGAGACGATACGATGCTGACTTTTATAGAACTACTAGACGAGGTTGATAACCTGCCATCTGATGAAAAATTGCAATTGGTGCAACATATCCTCACCTCGTTAGACGTACAACAATCTCCCCAAGAAAATACGACGGAATGGCATCAATTTCTCCGTGAAACCTATGGCTCTCTACGTGACACACCCATTCAACGCTGGGAACAAGGCGATTACGAAGAACGTGAGCCGTTAGGATGAAGTTTCTGCTCGATACCAATACCTGTGTGCGATACCTCAATGGTCGATCTCTATCCGTTTTTCAACACATCAACTCACTGCCGGAAACAGACATTTGTGTGTGTAGTGTCGTGAAATTTGAATTACGGTATGGTGCGCTACGCAGTGATTACGTTGAAAAAACGTTAGCTGAACAAGCGCGTTTCTTAAATCGTTTTATATCCTTGCCATTTGATGACTCTGCCCAATTACATGCAGCAAAACTTAGGGCAAATCTTGCCTCAACAGGCACTCCTATCGACCCTTATGACTTACTTATTGCAGCAATTGCCCTAACTCACGATCTTGTTTTAGTTACACATAACACTCGTGAATTTTCGCGGGTTGAGGGACTTATACTAAAGGATTGGGAATAGTTAATCCCTCACCCGGCGCAAGAAATCAACGCTCTGCAAGCGGCGCTCCAAGAGGTGGATGATATAGCCTTGCAGCAAACGTTCCAGTTCCCTATGCAGGGATTCTGGGACATTCAACTGCTGAATATCGGCGTATTGTGACCGCTGTAAAAATCGCAGCACCTTGAGCGCGTTCAGCGATAGTGATACCAGCGCCGTGCTGTGATGCACATTCTCTGGGCTGACCACCCCGCCGTCGGCATAACTGAAATATTGGTCACGCGGGGCAACTGGCTGACGGGTGACCACGCACTCATTCAGTTCAGGCATGAATCCCGATAAATCGAGCAGCCGGAGTTCGTAATAACGCACGACGAGGCGCGGGTCGGGGTGCGTACACAGCCGGTCATAAGTCGCGTCCAGTAGGGCGAACAACACCGATGGTTGATGGTCGTCCTCTCCAGTGAATCGGATGAGCAATTCGCTGACATACGCCGCGTATGCCCCGCGCTGAAGGTCGTCGCGCAGCATCAGAAACGGCGAACGCATGACGCTCTGCGCCGCAATGTCGAGGTCGCGCCCGACGTTAATCAACATCTCGACGCGGGTATACAACTCGACTTGGCCGGTGCTGCTGCTACTGGGTTTGCGGGCGGCCTTTGCGATGACCTCGCGCCGCCCGTGATGGGGGGTCAGCACGGTTAAAATACGGTCTGATTCGCCAAAATCGCGCCGCCGCAAAATCAACACATCGGTATGGAACGAACGCTCAGGACGCGACATCGGGATGCTTGGGGAAATACAAACAGATGTGCCAATTATATCACAATCGGGGTCTAAAATTTGAGGATTGAGCCATATTGGGGATGTTTTAAGTTAGTGTAAAAACAAAGGCAACAGGTGCAAGTAAACTACCCATAATTTTTTAGCGCATGTTCAAATCGAGGGGTGTAGGGACGGCATTCTTGCCGTCCGTTTTCGCAACAGGCCTCACTCCAGTCGCAGTCATTTCACATCGTCTGAATATGAGTCTCTTTTTAATGCTACATTTTCACTACTGAGTAGTTACCCATTTTCTTACAGGAATGCTACAACATCAAGCGATGTTTGAAGGGATCATAGAGATATTGGAATCGTGGTGTTTTTCAGCAAAAATGACCGGGTAGAATAGAGATATATCGAAGAAGCTGAGGATTTGCGATGCACGAAGTTATGAAGGGGACGCTTTCCCTACAAGGCGCACCCTTATATTACGAGACACGCGGGCAAGGCGTGCCACTCATCCTGATTCACGCGGGGGTGGCTGATTGCCGGATGTGGGACGCGCAATGGGATGCACTGGCGGCGGATTTCCGACTGGTGCGGTTCGATTTGCGCGGTTATGGGCGGTCTGCCTACCCAGATGGGGCGTTTGCCTATTATGAAGATGTACTGGGGCTTATGACTCACCTTGGAATCAAAGCAGCACATCTCGCGGGTGTATCGTTTGGCGGGCGGGTCGCGTTGGATTTCGCACTAGTCTATCCAGAGCGCGTGCTGTCGTTGTTCTTGGGTATCCCCAGCATCGGCGGCGCCCCCATATCCGAGACGGTGGAGGTGTTTAGTCAAAAAGAAGAAGAGTTGCTCGAAGCGGGCGATTTGGATGGCGCAGCCGACCTCAATGTGCGCTTCTGGGTCGATGGCCCGCGCCGCGCTCCGGCGGATGTTGACCCGGCCATTCGTCAGGCAGTGTTCACCATGCAGCGAGCGGCCTTTGAAGTCCCCGTGCCGCAGGGGTGCAGCCTGATTAGCCTATCTCCCCCGGCCTATGAGCGACTGCATGAGGTGACGGCGCGAACGCTGATTGTGGTCGGGGACGCCGACATCCCATCGGTGGTGGGTATTTCGCGGACGGCGACGACGAAAATCGCTGGGGCGCGTCTGGAAGTCCGCGCTGAGGTCGGTCACATGGTCACGATGGAACGCCCGGAGGAAATCAGTTTTCGCTTGCGTGATTGGGTGCGCGGCGAATGATTTTATAAAAGTCTGGGTAGTGCATCAAGAAGATAAGAATCACCCCGTTTCATTTGTTAAACCATCTCGTCAAGCGCTTTGAGAGTGGCAGCTTTCTCCTCGCTATTAAGCGCTGGGGATAACTCAATTTGGCGTTTATAGTGATGGGGGTTTTTACATCATGTCTGACGTATGCCCGATTTGCGGCGGTGGCGTGCCGAAAGGCGGCGCGTGTAGCGACCATTTCGACCTGATGCTGGTGTGGGAGTGGGAATATCAGCTATATGACTTGCATCACTTGATGGTGTTGGGATATTACCTACAGCACCCAGAGCGCTACTCCGGCGAGGGGTTGGAATACTCACTGGGATTGCTACGCCGATTCGCCATCAACAGTGAGTATGTGGTCGATGTGCGCCAAGAGATGCGGGCGGGCGTCCAGCAAAACAACCGCGAATTCCCCATCACACCCAGACCGGGCAACGTCGGCGCATATCCCCACCCCGTGACATGGACGATGCGAGCCGCTGATGTGATTGCGGCTGGGCATGAGCATTATTATGAGAGCATCCGGGCGTGGGCAGATAGCATTGTCGCGTCGCTGCGCGAGGCAAAGGTGATTGGGTAGGGACGGCAGAATGCTGTCCGTTTTCATAGCAGGCGGCGGACGCCCAGAAAGTCGGTCACTCGCTCACGGTCTTGCGGTGAATAAGCGCGAATCATGTTACGTCCCCCATTTTAATGAAAAGCAACCGTCGTCAGCATACGATATGCTGACGACGGTTGTCAACGGGTCAGGACGGGTACAACCTATTCAGTTGGGATGAGCAAGACGGTATCGCGCACCGACAACATCTGATACAAACGGCGGAAAGCGCGGGCGGAATCCGCTGGGTCTGTGGTTTCCAACGGGGAGCGCACGGTGAGTTGTAGAGCGCTGAAATTGGTCTTTTCATCGGTCACGACTTGCGGCGGCAGAAATTCACCGACCTCATTCAGCAGTTGCTGTATGGTACGCCCCTGTACCGCCACCGATTCGACCACCTCTAGGCGCGCAATGATGCTTTCATAGGCGCGGGAGGCGCTGTCGATGTCCGGGTAAATCAATAGCAAGTCGCCATATTCATACTCGGCGTCGGCGGTATGCGAGATAGCGATGAGCGTATAGGGTGGCAACGGCGGCAACTTTTCTAGTTGACCCATGAAGTTTGAAAAGCGCCCCGATGAAGCCGTGGCGTCCAAGATGGCGGTGATGCTGGGGGATGCCAATATCACACTGCTGACATACGTCCGGTAAGCGAGGATATTGGCGGCGGCGCGTACATCTTTAGCGTCGGCCAATGACGGTGTGCGCCCTTGCGCCGCGCCAGACATCTCGGTCAACAGGGGCAACGAACGCGAGTTAAGGAGATAGGAGTCGTTGACGGTCAGCGGTTGGCTCTGCCCCAGATTACCGCCGAATGGATTGGACTCTAGGCGGTTGGCGAAGTCCGATTTATCACCACTTTCGCACCCATCCGCGCCGCACAACATCACGCCGAAGTCGTCCGGTTGCTCGGTATAGCCACGGGCGAGATGGGCGTCAATCATGGCTTGAGAGTCAAATTCCCCACTTAGGATGACTGCGTTGGCGGGCGGAGCGCCAATTTCAGCCGCTTGAGTGATGTCGAAGAAATCGAAGCCCATCACGTCGGGCATATCCCCCAGCAGCATGAACGAGCGACTCAGCGATTGTGGCCCCGCAGCGGGCAGCGCCCAGAGTAAGGCGGTCTGAGCATCAGGGTTGAGGTTCTGTATGTCGGCGAAACTGGCCGGGACATCTATCCCGCGCAAGGCCAACGCCGCCTGATAATCAACAAAACTGGCGATGATACCGGCGTCCCGAATCTGTGGGGTATCGGGCGCGGCGCTGAGGACGTGCAACAGCGCGGGGCGTGTATCGGGGTCGCTCTGCGCGGCGGACGGTAGGATAACCAGCAGCAAGGCGAAAAATACGGTGAAAAGTCTCATCGACTGTTCCTTCCGTGATTGGAGGCGATTTTTCATTCTATGTCAAATATGCGTTTGTGGGTTCGTCATATATCACAAAACAATGGCGGGGTGGCTATTTCATAGTGCTGTAGGGGGACGCATAAATCCCCTCTCAATTTAGCTATCGAGAGGGGATTGAGGGTGAAATTTAGCGGTTAGAGTTCGCCGCCAGCGCCAGCAGGAGCCGCTGGGATGGCCGAACCATCGGGGAGGTTAAACTCAAAGTGCATGGCGTTTGCGCCGTCCGGCAGGCTGAAGGCCAGCCCATCGAACATCATGCCTTCCATCCCTTCCAACGCGGGCATTTCGTTGAGATTCATGCCGTCGCGGACGCTCTCAGCGGGGATGATCAGTTCATACACGCCTTCCTCGCCTTCCTTCGGTTGAACCGTCCAGCCCAATTCGGCCATGGAAGCCTGTGCTTCGGCGGTCAATTCGATGCCTTCTGCCAGCGTGAAGGGGATGACGACATCAAAACCACTGCCATCCTCACGGGGTTGCAGGAACATGCCGTGCATACCGCGCCCCATCATACCGCCGCGTCCCATTCTCGGCATCCCTTCTGGGCGGGCGGGCAGGTTTGCGCTCAGGTCAACCGATGCACTGTCGCGGGTGACAGTGACGGTCACGGCGGTCTCTTCGCCCTCAACAGCAACGTGAGCAGCCATCAGCACAGTCATGACATCTTGGCGGGTGGTGACAGCCGTACCGTTAATCGCGGTGATGGTGTCCCCGACCAGTAAACCAGCGGTTTCGGCGGGGCTGCCTTCAATGACTTCGGCCACGGTCAGCGTGTCTTCTTCTAATACTGCGCCGAGGCGGGCTTGGCCGCGCTCACGCATGGCGTCGCGGATGGGGGTTTCTGACAATATCACGCTGACGGTCAGGGTTTCTGTGCCACGGGTGACGGTCAAATCCAGCGCATCGCCGGGTTCATAATCGCGCAATGTCTCGCGGATTGCGCCGTCGCCGATGTTCGTCCCGCCGATGGCGGTAATCACATCATCGACCAAGAGGCCAGCGGCTTCGGCGGGGCTGCCTTCTAGCACTTGTGTGACCTTCACACCGCCCTCAACCGGCTCAAACCTGATGCCGATGAACGCTCCCGGCATCCGCATCCCACCCATATGACCCATATGACCGCCACGACCACCTCCGCCGCCGCGCTGGTCTAGCGTAGCGCCGCCCGGTTGGGCGAATGCGACAGAAACAGCGCTGACGGCTAAGATGGCGGATAAACCAATCACAGTCCAAGTACGTTGGATTTTCATGTCTTTAGCTCTCCTCAAAAACCACATCTCAGGTGGTTTTGCTTCGATACCCTTAGTGTATGAGGAGGGTTTTGCCAGTGTTTATGCGCGGTGTAAAACCTGTGTAAATTGGTTAGCACTAGGGAGTTTACAGGTTAGTACCCTGTGATGTCCAACATACTGACGGCGATGCGCTTGAGTTTTTCCGATGATAGCAGGCTGAATGCCAGCGCAATCTCGATGAAGCCGATGTTTTGTGGGTTGGCCGCGAAGCCGCGCAGGTCGTCTGGGAGTTCGTTGAAGTGCTTCCACGATTCACGGGTCGCCAGTAAATCCCCGATTTGGCTGGCCGTCTCTAAGAAGTACGACAGGCTTTTTTCCAACGCGCTAGAGACGACGGATAACTCGTGCAGTGGGATTGACCACTCCCCAAGTTCATATTGGTTGAGTACGGCGGCGTCGAGGTGGATTTTATCGGCCAGCGCATATAGCGTCAGGCCGCGATCTTCACGGGTTTGGCGAATCAGCGCGCCAATCATGCGATTCCGCAGCGCCATAAATTCACCTTGAGCGCTGGTACGCCCGCCGCGCTCAGCCTCAAAGGTCTTGACCCCCCAGAAATGGCTGACCGGCACATCGAGGAAGTAGGCCAGTAGCTCCAAATGAGGCAAGCTTGGCACGTCCTCGCCCAATTCCCACGCCTCAATAGTCTCGGCGTCTACTTTGAGGTAAGACGCGACATCTGCCGTGCCGCGCTGGGCGTCTAGGCGGGCATCACGCAGCAGCACGCCCAACATCTTCCCTCGCAGGCGGAAAGATTCTTCTGGGTCAAAGACTTTCTCTGTGTTACTGCCGGATTTTACGGCGAGGTCATCAGATTTAGCCTTCTTAAAACGGCTGGCGAAGTCGTTGAAGTCGCTCATCGGGCGGCGTCCTTGTGGTTGTGCTATGCGAAGATTATATGCCCAGTCCGGCGTCAGGGCAAATCAGGCGGTTTATAGGGGAAAGGCGCTGTTGAAAAGCCGATACTAGGCCGTCAAGTCCTGCTCGTGCAGCCCCAGTCCGGGCAGCAGGTCGGTGATGCCGTGTCCGTGCTGTGAAAGGTCGCGTATAATCGTAGATATAAGGCGATTAAGTAGGGAGAAAAGTGATGCTATCCCCCGTTGAAATCCTTAAAGAACGGATTGTCCGGCAACTGGACAATCTCAGTGAGAACGAACTTGTGCAGATTTGGCAATCAATGTCTCATTCATCTCAGTTAGGTGAAGGCACGCCCATAGAAGTATTATTTGCCAAAGCGCGTGAGCTAAATATCTCGCATGATGAACTCAACATGATGAACAATGCTATTGATGAGGCATTTGGTCAAGTTTGGGATGACGATGCCCACGAACTCGATTAGCGTTCTCTTTGATACCTCTGCATTGATTACAGTGTTGCGCTCTACCGATTCACTACTTAACCATTTCGCTGGTTATAAAGTCTTCATCCCGTCTATTGCGGTGGGTGAATTATATTATGGCGCGTACAAATCAGGGAATCCGCCAAAACATGAAGCACAAATACGCGAATTGGTAGAAATTAGCCAAGTGCTATACGTCAATGAACACACAGGGCAGCTTTTTGGGTCAATACGTCGTCAACTTGAAATTAAATCCAATCGCATTCCGGAAAACGACATTTGGATTGCAGCCGTAGCGATTCAATATGGGTTGCCTTTGGTCACACGCGATCATCATTTTAATGCGGTGGATGAACTACAGGTGATGATGTGGTAAGTTGCGGGTTTGGCGGACATGGGACATGATAGACAGCGTAAGGTGTTCATCTCTGTTGTTATAAATTTGTAACTTTGAGGGCGTCCAAATGAGCGACACGACCCACCAAGCCAATACCCCCTCAGATGCGGTAAAAGCCAATGCCCCCGGCAAAACCGACTCGCCCCAGCCGGGGATGGAGATGGCGCCATTCCAAGCCATCGGACAGCACTTCACGCCCCGCCATGTCGTCCAGATGCAGCGCGTGGTCGGCAACCGCGCCATGTTGCGGATGACCGGCCATCCGACCCTCCAACGCGCCCACGACTCCGCGGAAACCGGCATCAGCGACCACGGCCTAGAGAGCTTGGATCTGAACCTCAATACGCGGCATGTCGATTGGTCTGAATTGACAGGGCAAGCGCTAGACCGGCGCAGTGAGGACACTTTGTTTGGAGTGTTCAGAAATCTGGCGATGTATCACTACGAAAAGGCTGGAAGCGGCCAACTGTTGAGTAACACTCAACTACGGGAAAAATTCCAAATCTGGTTGTACGCCCCTGTCTCACAAAATACCCGTTCAGGTTTCAAAAAACTGATTGGTTTGGGCAGGATCGTTAGTCCTATGGATAACGTGCGGAACATTGTCCAGACCGCACGCACCGGCAATACCTATAGCGTTAACGGCGACTATACCGGCGCGTCCAACGCCTTTGATTATGACAATGTGATTTATCTGCGCGATGGGGACGGCAACATCGACTTTGATGATGACCCCGCCGATTATGTTAAAGGGTATAACAAATCGGAAGACCCTGAGATTGATAAAAAAGACATCAAATGGGATGACCCGATGGATAACGGGTCGGAAGTCCAGATGTCCAACGACTTGACCGACACCGAATACGGCCTGATGCCGTCCGGCAAGAAGGTTGAACTCAAGAGCGCGACACGCCCCCAACATTTCGCTATTGCGGACGATTTATATGACAATGACCGCGCCGGGACGTGGACATGGCATCACCTGAGTGACCGCTATAAGATGATTCTGGTCGATATGCGCGTCCATGCTAAACACGGGCATAACGGCGGCGTGCATTTATGGGGATAACTAATTAGGAATAACTAGTGACTCAAAGCGCTGAACAACGCAAAGCAAAATCCGAAGCCTTTCTCGCCGCGCTGGATATTCCCTACAATCTCTGGCTACCGGTCATAGAGCGTGTTGAGGAAATCGACTGGCCTGCGCCTGCAACGGTAATCGAGCGAATTTTAGCGCTGGTCTATGTCGCCGCCAAAGGGGAGGGAGTCCCGCCCGATGCGCTGGCACGGCTTTCGGCACGGTACGCCATTCCGCCCAAACTCACCCCACTGGAACGCGACTATACCGATGCGCTTGAGGTGGATGCAGAAGCCAATATAAACGCGACATGGTGGTATGAGGCCATCGCGGCCTTGATGTGGACAGCCGGTATGCTTGATGAATTACCGTTTCCGACCACCGTGATAGATGTCCCTGCGATGCTGGGGTATATCGCAAAGCGAAACGAAGCCGACTTAAAACAAGCGGCAAAGTACCGCGATTTTTCTGAAATCCTTGATAACGTTGACCTGTATTATCGGCTGCATTGGGCGTGTGTCGATGCGTCACTGAATAGGCGCATGATACCAGCCAGATTACATGCGGGTATCATTTATTATCGTCTGTATGCCTTCAATTGGTTGGTAGGATACGGCAAAGATTGGGATTCCATCTCGGTTGATAGTTAGCGCTAGGAGCCAGCATGATTGACCTCAGCACGTTGGACTATAACCCCGGCTATGGCTGGTATGACGCCTCAACCACGTTTAGGGGCGAGACGATTTATGTATATGTTTCTGGCAAGACCGGCGAGTCGCTCCCTGACCTGACGGCGCGGGTGAATAAGACCATCGCGTGGCTAGATGACAACCTCGACGATGTAACCGAGTATTGCGCCGAGGAATTGCTGGAAGATAAGAACGCCGATTGGGTGAATGAAAAATCTCCCACCGCCACGCAAAAAGATTTCCAGCAGAAATTAAAACTCGGTGCGTTGCGATTCCGCCCGGACAAACTCACGCTGTTGACGTTCACCGACGGCGGCCTGTTCTGGGGACATTGGGTGATGGTCAAGCTGACTCCCGACTTTAAGACGACCCAAGCCTATATCGAGGGATGAGCGGTGTTGCAAGGGACGGCGATTTTCGCGCTATAATAGTCGTATCGTCGATAGGCAAGACTGTGAGCGTGTTCCGCCGATGGCACAACCCGACATCGTTACCCAAGACCAAGCCCCTCAAGTCGTCATGATTCCCGGCCTCTACCGCCGCACTATGGCGACGGGCGAACGCATGATGGTCGTTGAAATCTATATCGAAAAGGGGACGCTCATCCCCACGCACCAGCACATGCACGAACAGGCCGGATACGTCGCCAGCGGCAAGGTCGAATTCACCATCGCGGGTGAGAAATATATCTTGCAACCGGGGGATACCTACGTCATCCCCGGCGGCGTTGACCATGAAGCCCTCGCCCATGACGATACCGTTTTGGTTGAGGTTTTTAGCCCCCCGCGTGAGGAATTCCGCACCCAAAAGTAAAACAAATGATGAGTTGGAAGTGATGAGTGATGAGTGAACGCCCCGTCAGCCGCGCCCGTGAGCGCCAACTCGCACGAGACCGCCGCCGTCCCCCAGAGGCGATGGCCGTCCCCCGTGAGGCCGAATCGCCGCCTGAACCGGAAGAACGTGCGCCGGTTGGCTTGACCGCGCAAATCGCGGCTTTTGACGCCGCCGCGTTGAAAAAACGCGCCAATCTGATGATGCAAGACGCGCTCTGGTACGCCCGTTATCGCCCCCGCGTCTGGCAAATCGGCGGAGGCCTGTTGGTCTTGGCGGTTGCGTTTTTCTTGTTCAGCCATTGGATTCCGGGGCGCATCTTCCCCAATGTTTACGCGCTGGGCGTGCCGGTAGGCGGCCTGACGGTAGACGAGGCCACCGCCAAAATCGACGCCGCGTTCGCAAATGAGGTCAGAATCGCGCTGCGGGTCGAGGGGCAAGTCATCACCGAGGTCGCGCCCGTCCAATTGGGCATCAGCATCGACAGCCGCAGCGCCGCCGAAGCCGCTAAAGGCGTCGGGCTGGCCGGAATCCCATTCGGTTATAACGTTGAGCCTGCCATCCGCATCTCCAGCCGCGTGGCCGAAGATTATATGATCGCGCAAGCCGGATCATTAGACGCCGCGCCGCGCAATGCTTCCTATACCATGCAAAATGGCGTGGTGGTCGGAGTCATAGGCGAGGCCGGACGCCAATTAGACATCCCTCAGACCGTGGAAGTGTTGGCGAATGACCCCGTGAGCGCGGTCTATAACCGGCGGCTGGATGTTTTGGTCATCCCGATTGAGCCAGAATTTCCAGACCCGTCGGCGTATCTGATGACCGCCCGCGCTCTGACCCAACAGGCCTTCCAATTGGTCGGATATGACCCTTTCACCGATAACTCAACTGTTTGGGCGACGCCCGCCGAAAACGTCGTGCAATGGTTAGAGGTCGGTGCAAATGGGCTGGTGGTTCGCCCGATTGAATTCACGCGCTTCCTCGAAGCGCTCAACGCCGAAATCCAAAAAGGCGACCCGTTGCGCTATATCGAGCGTGATGCGGCGGTAGACGCCATACAACGCGCTATCGACGCTAATATGGGCATCGCCAGCCTGCGCCTAAGCCATTACCCCGAGACATATACCGTCGAACGCGGCGACACGGCTTATGGCATTGCCACACGTCGCGGCCTGCCCTATTTCCTCGTGGCAGAAATCAATGCTGGGCGCGATCTCGCCAACCTGTACCCCGGTGATGAGATTCGCCTGCCCAGCCGCGATGTCACCGTACCGCTACCGCCCGTCCCGACCAAGCGCATCATCGTGGACATCGAGACTCAGACGCTCTACGGATTCGAGAACGGCGAGGTCGCTTTCAGTTGGCCGATTTCTACCGGAATCGACAAAGCGCCGACTCTGCCGGGGGTGTATCAGATATTAACGCATACCGAAATCGCCTACGGCAGCAGTTACACGCTGTGCAGCGATGACGTGTGCGGCCAGTGGAAAATGTGGTGGTTCATGGGCTTATACGAGGTCACAACCGGCCTGATGAACGGGCTTCATGGTCAGGTCGAATTGCCCAACGGCGCGTTACTCGGCGGCGGCAACGTCGGCAGCCAATACACGTTCGGATGCATAATGAGTCGCCCCGAACAAGCAGAATTTTTGTACAACTGGGCAGATGACGGGGTGGTGGTCGAAATCATCTCTTATATCTTTGAGCCGATCAGCCCCGCAGGCGAATATATTAAGAGTCTGCGAGGGGGAGAGGCCTGAGTTTGGGGTCATCTTGCGCGAAATATCCGACTCTGATACAGTATCCGATGTCGTACTGAAACGGCGTCAATTTTGGCGCGGAAAGACTAAGGCAAGACATGGCCGACAATCAATTGGAAGGTGTTGTTAAGTGGTTCAACAACACCAAAGGTTTTGGGTTCATTAAGGTCGATGACCGCGAGTCGGATGTGTTCGTCCACTATTCGGCGATTACCGCCAACGGGTATCGGAGTCTAAACGAAGGGGATCGCGTCTCGTTCACCCTTGAGCAGGGTCAAAAAGGCCCAGAAGCTCGCAACGTGAGCAAGCTCTAACCGCAGAACGCTGCTTACAACCCCCTCTAGTGGCGCTAATCCCTAGAGGGGGTTTTGTTTTGTATCAAACCCCAGAGGTCACAGAGAAAACCGAGAGAAAAATGTTCTTCTCTGCGGTTCATGTTTTTTTGTTGTGATTAAAAGTATTGTCTGTAGTCAATACCTTCGAAAATTGTAACTACTCAGCCCCCATTTCTTCCCTCAATTTGATGATGTAGAGCGTCAAATTGGCTGAAGCGCGGGGAAATTCTTCCCTCAGATGATTGGGCTGAGTACCGGTCAAAACCTCGTTTTCCCCTCAAATAGGGGCTGAGTAGTTACCGCAAATTTTGATTATCAAGGACAACGCGGGCGTTGTCCCTACGATATTTCTCCCGTGGCGGGTTTTTCCTGTAGGGACACGGCCTGCCGTGTCCACGGATGAGGAGTGGTATCAATCGGATTTTGGCGAAGGTATTGGTGGTCAATATGTTTTTTGGTTTCATGATTTTTGAAAATGTCCGTTTTTTCCCCGCCGCTGATAACAATGGGCTATAATCGCCGATAAGCGATATTCACCCAATCACCACCCAAAGGGGGGCGCGGATGACAGACCGGCTGTTTTATCAGGTAATCGATGGCCCGTTAAGCGTGCGGAATGTCCCCGGCACGGCGGGCGCACGGGTAGGCGAACTGCCCAATAACATGACTCTTGAGGTTGATGCGACCTCGCGTAGCGTTGTTGATGGCTTTATCTGGTGGAAACACATCACCGGCTGGTCTGCCGAGAGTAGCGACAACGGCAAAACTGTCTTTATGAAGGCGGTCAGTGAGCCTGCCACCAGCCCAAACGCTGCCTCGGAGTTCTATCAGGTGGTCAATGGCCCAGTCAGCATCCGCGTCAACCCAGATGCCGCCAGCGTCAAACAAGGCGAACTCGCCAACGGCACGGTGATAAAAATTCTGGCACGCGCCGACGGCGGCGGTTTCACATGGGCGCAGCATGAACGCGGTTGGTCGGCTATCGGCAAGGTAGACGGCACTGCGCCGTTTATGTTGCCCACTGCCGCGCCCGCCGGGGCGACTGATTCCGCGCCTGCGCCGGTAGCGCCGTCTCCCCTCGCCCCAGTGATGCCTACCCCCACCACTCCGGTTGACCCTGCGCCGGTCATATCCAATAAACCGTCGCTTGCGCCTGCTGGGACGCGCTTCTTCCTTGTGACCGATGGGCCGGTCAGCGTCCGCGAGAAACCGGAAGCCGCCGCTAAAAAGGTCGGTGAATTGCCCAACGGCAAGGTCATCCAAGTGCTGGAAAATTCGCTCACCATCTCTGGCACGTTCGTATACTGGCAGCACGCGCTGGGCTGGTCGGCAGAGGGGCGCACCGACGCCTCCCAAATCTTCATGACCCCGACGGCTGCGCCCGTAGAGTTGGTCGTCACGCCGGACAAAACGCCGGAAGTGGTCGAAGCGCCAGAAGCCGAGGTCATCCGCTATTTCCATGTGACCGATGGCCCCGTCACCGTCCGAAAAGCGCCCGACCCCGCCAGCGAAAAGGTCGGCGAAATCGCCAATGGCGCGTTCATCGAGGTTGACCCGCTATCGCGCACCATCAATGCTGGGTTCGTCTATTGGCAACACGGCAAGGGTTGGTCGGCGGAGCGCCGTATCGGGGGCGAGTCGGCCTTTATGACTCCCGCCGCAGAATTGCCGCCCGCCGCGCCGGTCAAAGACCAGACCATCCAAGCCGACGGGACGCCGATTCAATTTTTTGAGGTGTTTGAAGGTCCTATCAGCATCCGCAGCGAGCCGAGCCTGACCGCCGCGCGCGTGGGTCAATTCAGCACGGGCGAACAATTCGAGGTCGTGCCGCGCACGCGGACGGAGAATCAGGGCTATGTGTGGTGGCAACACAGCAAAGGCTGGTCGCCAGAGCGCAAAGTCGGCAGCGAGAGTGCTTATCTGACCATCATCCCCAAGCTGTCACGCAAGGTAGTAGACGGCGTGCCGTATCTGCCGCTGATTGTGCAGCACCCCGTCGCGCTGATTGATACGCAGTGGATTCAGTATCACGGCAATACCACCTTCGCGCATAAACTGCGCCTAGAGGGGAAATTCTGGTACAACTATTGTCAATCGCTGCACGGCGGATTCGATTACGGCACATCTAAGGCCGTGCCGATTGTGGCGGGGCTTGAGGGGACGGTGATTGACCTCAACCTCAACAAACCGACCTATTCGCCCAATTATCTGCGCGTGAAGGCTGGCCCGTATATCTTCATCTACGGCCACATGGCACGTCCGACCATGTTCAACGTTGGGGATAGAGTGAGTCCCGGGACGGTGGTCGGGTTCATCGACGCAGGCGGCCAGAACCATCTGCATTTCGAGGTACGCTTCGGGATGAAGGTCATCAATCCGCTGGAAATCATGACCGAGGAGCGCCGCAACGAAATCACCAGTCGGTTTAAGGATTACCCCAAGCACTTCTATAAGAGCGCGGCGTGGGATTTATGGCAAAACCCGTATGACCAGCCGATATTGAATCTCCAGAACAAGGGTAGCGAGGTCATCATCGGGCCACACGCCCGATAAATTGGGCGTATGGTTTAGGGTTTCAGCCCTAAATGGTGCTATCAAAAACGGCAAATCCCGTGCTATCGTGTGATTACCGCATCTATAGAGCGAGATTTGCCGCACATGTCCAGCATCACCAGCATCACCATCCAAACCACCCCGTCTGACCATGACAGCCTGCCTTATCAATACAGCCGGACGCCCGTCGAGTCGGTTGCGTTGATTCTGAGTCATGGCATCGACGGCGATTTGAAGGCGGGTAAGAATCCCAAGCGCCAAATCAACATCATGACCGCCGAAACGCTCGAACAATTGGGGCGTGAAGGCTTCCAGACCGCGCCGGGGCAGATGGGTGAGCAGATCATTGTCAGCGGGTTTGATGTCAACGGCTTGCAGCCGGGGGATAGAGTGCAAATCGGCACGGCGCTGATTGAAGTGGATAAACCGCGTACCGGCTGCGCGTGGTTTGAGAAGATTCAAGGTTTGTCGCCCAAGTTGGCGGCAGGTCGTTTGGGGCAAATCGCGTTCATCATCGAGTCTGGCACGGTCAAGTTGGGCGATTCGGTGCGGATTGTTGAGGCGCAACCGGCATAGAAAACCACGGTTTACCAAACTCGCATAGCACCTTCCCTATGACCGTGCTAAAGTAGTAGGGGGACATCAGCGCACCGTGTAAGTAAGGGATTCGGCATGACCGAAACACCACCATTTAGCAATCAAGGCACGCTCATCGGCAAAATGCTGGGTGACTATGAACTGCTGGAACTGCTGACCTCCGGCGGCATGGCTCGCATCTATAAAGGGATAGACCCTCGATTGCAGCGTTATGCCGCAGTGAAGGTCTTAATGGGGGAACTGCTCGACAGCGACGACTCGCTGACCGAGCGCTTCCAGCGCGAAGCACGCGCCATCGCCCGCCTAGACCATCAGGGCATCGTCCCCGTGTTCCAGACTGGCGAACAAGACGGCTATTATTTCATGGCGATGCGTCTCATCGAAGGCAACGACCTTGCCGATGAAGTGACCAGCCTGCGCCGCCTCGGTCAGCAAATGCCGCCGCTTCGCGCCATTCACATCCTACAACAAGTGGCTGAAGCGCTGGATTACGCCCACGGCGAAGGCATCGTCCACCGTGACATCAAGCCCAGCAACATCCTCTTAACCAAAGATGACCGCGCCTATCTGACCGACTTCGGCCTCGCATTGTGGCAATCGGTGGATAAGACGATGGGGACGGCCTTTGGGACGCCGCGTTATATCGCGCCGGAACAAGCCCTCGCCAGCGAGAAGGCCGTGCCGCAAAGCGATGTGTATGCGCTGGCCGTCATCCTATATGAAATCCTGACCGGCGATATGCTGTTTCGCGCCGACACGCCGATGCAAATCGCGCTCAGTCACATCAGCGATACGCCGACCCCCCCACGCAGCATCAACCCACTTATCCCGCAAGCCGTCGAGGATGAGGTGTTGAAGGCGTTGAGCAAAGACCCGCGCACGCGCCACGAGACGGCGGGCGAATTCATCAGGACGGTCAAAGCGGGTTATACCGATTCTGCGTTGAGCAAGACCTCTACGACGCCACCGCCGGGGGCGAAGCAAAATCTGGGCAAGCCGCCCGTCAATGTCCCGCCACCCATCCCGCCCAAACCCATCACGCCTTTCAAAGGCGGCCCCAGTATTCCACGCCCTAAGACCGAAACCCAAACCATGTCGCAAATCGCGCCGGAATTGCGCGAGGCCTTGCGTCAAGAAGGCAGCCGACGGTCTATTTTATTGGGCGGCGGCGTGGTGGCCGGTCTGATGTTGTTGATTGCAATTATCGCGGTTCTCATCGGGATGAACAGCACAAATTCCGCAGATGCTACGGCCACAACGGTAGCGGTATTGGCCGGACTCTCCAATCAGACCGCGACGGCGCAAGCCGAAATCATTAACGCGACGGCCAGCGCTCAACCCAGCGCTACGCCCACCGATACGGCCACGGATGCGCCGACAGCGACAGACACATCTACCGACGAACCAACGGCGAGGTTTACGGCGACAGATGAGCCGACGGCGACGGATACCGCTACAGATGAGCCGACGGCCACTTTTACGGCCACGGATGCGCCGACGGCGACCTTCACGGCCACAGATGAGCCGACGGCAACCTTCACGCCGACCTTCACCCACACGCCTAGCCCTACTGCGACCAACACGCCGACCCAGTTGGCCGCCACGAATACCCCACGCCCCACCAATACCACGGGGCCGACCCAAGTGCCGGTGATTGTGCCGACGGTTTTGACGGTGGAAGGCGGCGTAGAGGTCGAGTTGACCTATCAGACCGACTACCTGATTATGCGCCTGACGGGGAGTCTGCCCGCTGATGCACGCGGTTTACGGTTTGAAAATTCTAGCGGCGTATCGAATGACCTCGCAGTAGGGACGCGCCTTGAGCAAGGCCGCTGCCTCGTGCTACAACGTCAGGGGCGCAACTTCGCCTATACCTTCGAGTGCAACCGCGATACCACCAATATCGTCTCGATGGCGAGCAATCTGGTCTTTTGGCCGGGGACAGCCGATTCGACCTTCACATTGACGCAAAACGGCGATGCGCGGGCGACCTGCCCCTCCGTCACACGCGGTCAGACCGCCACCTGCACCCTAACTTTGCCGGTAGCGACAGAATAAAATCAATCACACAGGAGGGCGACTCGCCGAGTCGCCCTCCACATATCTCATAATGACGAACGGACGGCATATTTGCCGTCCGTTTTTTGTACTATCCGAGACGCCTTTAGGGGCATCCTGTAACCCGACCTCACCCGTTTTTTGATGGCTTCGATACGACACGCGGTAGCCAGAAAAACAGAATCGGCATCACAACCAACTCTGTGATGAGCGAGGTGACGACGCCCGCGCCAAAGATGACCGTTGGCTGCATTGAACTAAACCGCGCCAATCCGCCGACAAAAATCAGGACGAAAACGAGTCGCAACTCTGCCTGATAGCGCCCCAAGTTGGTCGCGCCCAAGAGCAGCATCACGCCAACCGCCCCAAATACCCCGCCCAAAAAGCGGACGTGATTATCTTGTATCAGAAAATTCGGTTCATTGGTCACGCTCACAAAGCCCTGCGCCACTTGCCAACCGAGGGTTTGGATGCCACCAAACGCGACGTTCACGCCCACAAACACGATGAACGCCCCAACAATGACTAAAATCACCCGTATCACACTTGCTTGATTGAATTGCATGTTATTCCTTCATCTCTTGTTCAACTTCTGCCCATTGATCGTCTGTGAAACCTGCCCGAATCGTCTTGGCAACCTCGTCTAACCGTGAGATGCGTTCTTGTGGAGACAGGGTGTGCGATGGACGCATGAATTCGTCTTGTTGGTCGAGATAAGCGCGTAGCTCAAAACGCTCATCTGCTGAGAGTTCATCAACGATTTTGATGACATCTTGAAGCGTCATAAGGCTGCACCTCCGTTTTCAAGAGTATACACTCAGGTTGATGACGATTTAGCTTCAATGTCCACCAGATAACGCAGCGCGGCGAGGTCTTGGACGGCGAGGCCGCATGATTTGAACAGAGTCACCTCGTCCGCCGATTGACGCCCCGCCACGCGCCCTAACAAAGCCGCGCCCAACTCTGAGTCGAAAACCGAGTCGGTCACGAGTCCCTCAGCATAGGGGATGAGCAAGTCGCCCGCCTCCGCCAAAGCCGACTCCCGCGAATCGACATAGATACGCGCCCGACTCACCAACGCGCTGTCACACTCGCGCATGTGCGGGGTATATGCCCCTACCGCGTTGATATGCGCCCCCGCGCTGACCCATTCCGACACCAAAACCGGCTCACTGGCGCTGGTGCAGGTGCAAATCAGCGATGCGCCTGCGACGGCGGCCTCAGCCTCTTTGCAGACCTGAATCGCAATATCGTGCTTGTCCGATTCGCGCTCCGCAAAGTTACAAACCTTGTCGAAATCCCGACTCCATACCCGCACGCGGCGAATCGGGCGGACGGCCAGCATCGCGCTCAGATGGCTGGCCGCCTGTGTCCCGCTGCCCAATATCGTCAAATCATCCGCGTCTGGGTTGGCTAAAAGGCGAGTCGCCGCCCCGCTGACCGCCGCAGTCCGAATCGCGGTGATGGATACCGCGTCCGCCACCGCTTTCAACTCGCCGGTTTGGGCGTCGAATAACACGACGACTCCCTGAATCGCGGGGAGTCCCCGCGCCGGATTGCCCATGAACAGGCTCAACAGTTTGACCCCGGCGGCGTTCGCGCTCGGTAAGGCGGACGGCATGAGCAGCAGCCCATCGCCCGACGGAAGGCTGAGATGCGAACGCAGCGGCAGAATCGCCTCGCCCCGCGCCAGCGCCTGCATCGTCTCGGCCATCACGTCGATACAGGCGGGCATGGTCAATTTCGCCTCGACCTGCGCCCGGTCAAACATCAGAATCGGCATGGTCAGCCCGCCATATAGCGCGCCAGCAAGTGGGCGCTGTGGATGAGGCTGTCTTGATGCGTGCGTTCATAGCTATGGCTACCCGCGATTCCCGGCCCCGCCAGCCCGACCTTCGCCGCGCCGCCCGCCCGCCAATAGGCCGAGCCGTCCGACGAATAATAGATGTATAAATCGACCTTATATGGGATGTCATTCGCCTCGCACAGTTTGCGGAGTTTATTGACCATCTCATAGTGATACGGCCCGCTGCCGTCTTTGGCGCAAATCGACACGCTGAATTCGTCGCCGTTTTGACCCTGACCAATCGCGCCCATGTCAATCGAGAGCAGTTCGGCCAAATCGTCCGGCCAATCCGCCGCCCCACCGTGGCCGACCTCCTCATAATTCGAGATATGCAGAATCACATCTTGCGCCGGGGTGATTCCGGCCTCGCGCAGCGATTTTAGCGCCGCCCACAAACACGCGATGCTGGCTTTATCATCCAAAAAGCGCGATTTGATGAACCCCGTTTCGGTGATTTCTACCCGCGGGTCGAGGAACACAAAATCACCGACGCCAACGCCCAGTTTTTCGGTTTCGCCCCGGCTAGAGGTTTTGGCGTCGAGCCGGATTTCCATACTGCGCTCGTTGCGCTCCGTCGTCCCCGCATCGCGGTTGACGTGGGTGCTGGTATTAGTCAAGGTGAGCGTGCCGCGCACCGCGCCGCCATCAGCCGTGCGGACGGTGACGTTTTCGCTCTCAGAGCCGTTCCAGAGCAAGCCGCCGATGCGGTCAACCACCAACCGACCATCTGGCTTGATGTCACGCACCATCAAGCCAAGCGTATCGACGTGGGCGGTGAGGCCGATGGGCGCGTCGCTGGCGTGACCTCTCCACCGCATCATCAGGCCGCCCTTGCGCGGGCGGGTGATATCGAGGCCGCCCAGTTGGGCGAAACGCCGTTCGCAGTATTCAACCGCCTCTGGCGTATAGCCCGTCGGGCTGGGGATGTTCAATAATTCGACCAAAAACTCAGTCAGCGATTTCAGGTCAATAGTCAGGTTGGTCACGTCTGATTATCCTTCGGTACGGCGTCCAATGGTCAAATTGCTCTGGAGCGCGGTCAGGGCTTCCCAATCTCCGGCTGCGGCCAACGCCGCCTGCTCCGCCCATGTCGGGATGGTCGGGTGCTGGCGGAATCCATTGGCCTTGAGCCGTTCAACTAACGCTTTAGCATCGGTCTCTTGGGCGAGTTGGGCGAAGGTCATGATGCCGAGTTTATGCAGTGCATCACGATAGTATGGCCCGATGCCTTCGATTTTGGTCAGCTCGTCTAACTGGTCAGACTCCCTGACCCCTTCCCCCTCATAGACGGGCGGAGGGGGAGAATCGGCCGATGGTACGGGCTGGGGAACATCTTTCGTTTCCGGTGCGTCTGATGGCATCGGTTTGGGATTGGGTGGGGTTTCAGGGGCAGCGGCGGCGTCTTGGACGACGGTGTCGGCTTGAACCTCAGAGGCGGGGGTAGTTGGGGCGACTGCGGCGATTTCTTCGACAATGGGCGTCGGATCGTCCACCACCGGCGCATCGCCGATCACAGCCTCTATCGCCGGTTTAGGCTCTGGGTCTCCAATGGGTTCAGGGGTGGGTTTTGGATCACCGATCGGCTCTGGGGTGGGTTTTGGATCACTGATAGGGGTAGGCGAACGGTCTGGTTCGACAACAGGCACAGGCGAGCGCATCGGTTCGGCAACTGCGACCGGCTCATCGACTATTGGCGCGTCCCCGATAACCACTTCAACCGCTGGTTCAGGTTCAGGCGCGACGAACTCAAATACCGGCGCAGCTTGTATGACCACCGTCTCTGTCTTCATATCGGGGATGGCCGCTTCAACCACAATCGGCGTATGAACGGCGGCTGGCAGGGCGGCGACGGGCTTGGACGGGGCGATAGGCGTGACCACCGGCTCTGATTCCGGCTCGTGATAGGCTTTGGCGGCGACGGATTCACGCCACGACAACGCCCATATCCCAGCGGCCAACAGCGCCAAAATCAACGCAACGACGCCCATTCCACCCGGCAAACCACCGGGATTAACCAGCACGTTCACGCCAATCACCCCGGCGGCCACGGCCAATACGACGACCAATACAGTGCGGCTCTCTCGGTTACTCGTCATCACACCACCCTTTTCACCCATTTTTTCGGCAAAGATTTCTCTAAGTATGCCAACCTTACGAGGATGAGTCAAAAGACGGCGGGATAGGAGAATACGAGTTAAGGTTTTAGCGCGTGAATGGGGCGGTCTGATTGCCCAAGTCCAGCACCGCGCCGCCGCCCAGCGCAATCAGCATCATAATCAAGAACAACCCGACCAACAGCGCCCCCAGCGGCCAGAACAGCGCGATGGCGATTGACCCTACCAGCGGATTGTTGAAAACCCACTTCAGCGGCTCACCAATCAAAAGCACGATGTCGCCAATGAAACCCTTTGCGCCGCCCATCGTCTGGTTGATGAAGTTGACAAGCTGTGGGCCAGCGAAATAGCCCAAACCCAGAAATACCAAGAACACGGCCAGCGCCGTATAGACATACCCACGACCAGAAAACATCAGCACACCTCATGAGGGAGAGATAAAAACAATCCCCCTGATTATAGCGCGAATTAATACAATGTCAGTCGCTTACTAGGCCTAAAATCCCAGCAGTGGGCGCACGATGAACCACACGCCGACGATGATTAGGAATGCGCCGTACAGTTGTTTGACCGTCTTGGGCGATAAATTCAGCGCCAGCCGCGCCCCGCCCAACGCTCCAATCGCCAAGCCAACCGCCACCGGTACGGCAGTCGCCAAATCGACCAACCCCTCCGCCGCATAGCCCAAGACCGCAGGCAGACCGACTGGCAATAGCAGTGCGCCCAGTGATGTCCCAATCGCGAGGCGTTGTTCATAGCCAAAAAATATTGTCAGAGCAGGCACAATGATGATTCCGCCGCCGATTCCGAACATCCCCGACAGCACCCCCGCGCACAACCCCAATGCGAATAGCTCCCACGGTTTGGCGTCGCGTGCCGGACGTTCAGAGGCAACGGCGGGCTTGGCGCGAATCATCCCCAATAGGTCCAAAAAACGTGCGCCCATAATCAACAGGAACGCGCCGTAAATCTGCTGGAAGGTCTGGGTCGGTAGGTTGAGCGCGATTTGCGCTCCGATCAATGATGTGATGGCGAGTCCGATAGCGATTAACAGCGCGGCGCGGGGGTTCAATAACCCTTTACGGTAATACTCCCACGCCCCGAAAATCCCCACCGGCAACAGTAGCGCGACCAACGAGGTCGCCACCCCTTGTACCAGCGTAAACCCGACCAATAGGGTCAGCGCAGGCACGATGACGATTCCGCCGCCGATGCCAAACATCCCAGACATCACCCCGGCCAGCAATCCCACCGCCAATAACAGGAGAAAAACAGGCATTTTTAACACTCCAAACGTGAATCTAATCTTCAGCAGAAGTTTGTGTCAGCACGCGACCCGGACTGATGAGCGAGATACCTTGAGTCCCTCGCGTGCTAACCATCACCGCCTCGATGACTGGCTCATATACGGGCTGCTCTGCGCCCCATTCGACGATGAAATTTGCCCCCCAGCCGCCGCTTTGGTCTTCTGAGGCGACGACGAATCCAGTGGTCGCTAACGGCGGAAGTTGTACCGGTTCGCTGATGTAATTCCGCACGAGGTCGCCCTCAGTATTGTAATAGCTCACCTCGCGGATAATCAGCGGGTGCTGCGCGTCCGTATTGTGAATCGCCAATGTGACGGCCAATTCTAGCGCCGCGCCTTCTGGATTCAACAAAACTTGTGAATAGGCCGGGACGTACACGCGCTGACCGGTCACGATTTGCAAATTACGTGCGCTGACGGGCTGAATCACAGGCTGGGATGTCGGTAAAACGCCAGAGGTATCCGCGCCAGTACAGGCCATTAAAAGCAAGGATATTACAAGCAAAGCGACCAACAAAATTATGCGACGCATAGTGACCTCCGTCTATAGGTTTAGGATTTATAAGGACCAAGAAAACGTTGCCCATCAAAATGGATGAGATGTTCTGGAAATTCTGATACCCAAACTTCGGTTTCCCACGCAATCTCACGGGCGTATTTTCGGAATGTGGGAAAGTCTAAAAAGGCGGTCACAAAAATTTTACCAGCATCACAATGAGCTAACAGTTGGTTTAACTCGACAATACGCTTAGGAGTCATTGGGCCATGCGAGGTCACTGCTTCAACAAGATATAACCAGTGACGGGTAGGTTCATATAGGATGATGTCAGGAAGTTTAGCGTGCTGATCAATAATAATGCCTAATTCGGTAAGTTTTTGCCGTGCAACGTAAAAACTTTTATCCGCTGTATCACCTATATAGAGGAGAAGCGCATTTTGAGTAAATCGAGGGATAAATTCTTCCAGAAAAGTTACTTGTAAAAAATTATGCTCACCGGGAGATAGTTCACGAATTGAGCCATCTGGTAGGGTGATTTTTATTTCTTCAGGGTTCTTGTTTGCGGGTCTATCTGAATAAGTTATCCCACGATTTTCGCGGAAAGATTGGGTAATCTGTTCCCAGTCTTGTGTGCCATAGTGTTGTACGGCTGCAAGCGCTAGTGGCGTTATAGCATAGTGGGCATTAGGGCTATTGGTGGGTAATTGAGGATTGTCAGGGTTGTAGTTTGCTATCCCCAATTGGACAAACTGATGCACAACTTGCCTACGAAAAGTTTCCCGCGTATTAGGCGCATATTCGCGTCCATAATATTCTCGGACAAAGGTCATAATTCCTTTTGAGACTGTTAAACTTTCGCTACGTGCCTCTGCCCAAGTTTGATGGGGTTGAAGACGGCATAGAGCAAGCAATGTCAAACCTGACATCTCATTTTGTTGTGCAGGCGGTAATCCTAACGAGGCCAATATAAGTTGGGCATCCTTGAGCTTAGGCATAGATACCCAGAGTCTCAGCAACAATCGAATCTATATCCATTGTATTTCCTAAGTATAAGCGTCCCATTTCTTCAATGGACTCTAGCGGGGGAAGTGGCAAATTACGGATTTCTGTTGCGCCGATTTGGGTATTACCACTGACCTGACGTAGATAAGCATCTACCCATTGGCTACTTAAAAAGATGGATAGACCATAGATTTCTAGCTCCGACATTTCACCTATTTTACGATAAATATAATTTAGGTGGTTTTCTAAGCCTAGCCACTGGGTGTTTAGGGTTGAGGTATACGGTGTTGCAGTAAGTCGACGGCCTTCTTTGGGGCTGAAGCGACGCATCAAGATATAATTTTGATTTGATACGAGTAAACTCTTGGAAGCTTTAACGGAGATATACTGTGGTTTTGCCTCGACAGGCCATTGCCATTGCATAGATTGGATATTATGCAACCACAGTAGCGGGGCGTGATTTTGGGTAATATCTCCTTCGGTTTCAATCCATTGGCTTGCCCTAAACGCAACCACGCGCCCCGTTGAAACCGCCATCCCATAATGTTCTAATCGCCCTGCCCATGTTTGAAACAACTTCGTGATATGAAAATCTTTATGACTAAGCGGAATATGCAAAACACTCCCTTCGCCTAATAAATCCTGAAAGACGAAATCGTTCTGCTGAGACTGATGCAAATTTTTGCTATCTATACTGCTTGATACCCGAAATTCATGATTTTGTGAGCCGCGTTCGGCCCAGATAATCATGCTCTCTTGTAGGACGGATTCAAAAACATCTTTTCTAGATACAAAAAGATGGACTGTTGTTATGTTCATCAAAGCCCAGAAAAATTCACGAAATCGTTGGAAATACGCCCCAGACATATAACTACGTGGGGTAATAAAGATAAATTGCCCTCCCGCACGCAACAATGCGCCTCCAACTGCCATAAATAAGACATATAAATTAGGCTGACCGTGAACTATTCGTTCTGCTAAAACAGCCCGTGGGTCAGCTTTAGAAATCTTCAGGTATGGCGGGTTAGATATAACCACATCGAATAGGGCATCGTCATTGAGTGATAACGCTAAGGCATGGGCATTACAGAGGATAAAGTCATGGCGATGAATAGTGTAAGTTAGTAATCGACCTTGAGTAGACATCCATTGGCGTGTGTAATCCAAAACGATCTCAAGACAATCAGCAATCTGGTTATCAATCTCATAAGCAATCAACTCTATATTTGCTAAGACATTTTCGCAAACAGCACAAGCCAATATCCCCATTCCTGCCCCTGCATCTAAGACACGCAGCGTTGTTTGTTGGGTTTGAATGCCTTGAGTCATAAATTCTGCGACAGGCTGCGGAGTGAAGTACTGGCCTAGTTCTGTTTTAACTTTCTGCCAAGACTTATACCACTCCGCAACTCTCATGGCATAGTGGGTCGGTTGTTCATTGGATTTCGGTGTAAGCGGATTAATTTTCAATGGGATACACCTTGTCTTTAAATGGGGGATGGTATGCCCATCCCCCAGAAATTTGTTTATTCCTCGTCGCCGTCGATTTCGATTTCAGCGACAATCTCATTGGTATCGGTGTCGGTGAGGACTTGCGACTCTGCGGTTGCCCCATTCTCACCGGGGATGGATGGCGCGAGTTCTTCCTCGTTGCTGAGGAGCGCCATACCCACCACCTCGTCATCTTTGGCGATGCGGATGACGCGGACGCCTTGCGTATTACGCCCCGCCTCACGGATTTCGGTCAGCGAGGTACGCAGCACCAAGCCTTGTTTGGTCAGGACGACAATCCCGTCATCTTCGCTGATGCAGCGGACAGCCACGACAGGGCCGGTCTTTTCGTTGCGGGCGATGGTGCGGATACCGTTGCCGTAACGCCCCTGCGTGCGATATTCCTCAAGCGGGGTGCGCTTGCCATAGCCGGAACGGGTCAGGACTAAGACCTGTGTGTGTTCCGGGCGGACGACATCCATCCCAGCCACGAGGTCATCCCCCTCCAAGCGAATGGCGTTGACGCCGCCCGCGCCGCGCCCCATCACACGGACTTTCGCCTCTGGGAAGCGGATGCTCTGACCATTTTCAGTGGCGATGATGATATTCTGCTGGCCGTCGGTATATTTTGCCCAGCCCAAGAAGTCGTCATCCATCAGGCTCATAGCGATGAGGCCGTTAGAGCGCACGGCTGCGAAATCGCTCAAGTCCACGCGCTTGATTTTACCATTGCGCGTGCAGAGGACGAAATACGCCTCCGACCCCTCTGGGCGCTCGAACGTCTCGACGTTAATCATCGCTGTGATGCGCTCGTCTTGGTCTAGCGGCAAGAAACTGTGAATCAGCAAGCCTTTGGCCGAACGTCCGCTTTCGGGGATGCGATAGGCCTTCTGGCTATAGACCTTGCCTTTGGTGCTGAAAAACAGGATGGTGTCGAGGCTACTGGCCGAGAATACATCGACCAATACATCTTCCTCTTTGGTCGCCATGCCAGACATGCCCTTGCCGCCGCGCTTCTGCGCCTTATATTCGCGGGCGGGGACGCGCTTGACGTAGCCGTTATAAGTCAGGCTTATGACGACTTCTTCCTCACGCACGAGGTCGGCCTCATCAAAATCAGCGTTGCCGAAAATGATTTCGGTGCGGCGCTTGTCGCCATAATTCTCGGCGACTTGCAAGATGTCCTCACGGATGACGGCGCGGATTTTCACTGGTGAGGCCAGTAAATCCTCTAGGAAAGCGATACGGTTAGAGACTTCGCCGTATTCATCGGTGATTTTCTGACGCTCTAGCGCGGCGAGTCGGCGCAATTGCATCTCTAGGATGGCGTCGGCTTGCGGTTGGCTGAGGTCGAATCCGGTCATCAGCTTATTGCGGGCGTCCTCGGTGTCATCGGCTGACCGGATGGCCTTGATGATTTCGTCAAGGCTCGACAGCGCCTTGAGCAGCCCTTCGAGGATGTGGGCGCGGGAACGCTTCTTATCCAGTTCAAACTCTGACCGGCGGACAATCACTTCGTAGCGGTGTTCGATGAATATCATCAAGCAGCGCTTGAGGCTCAGGGTACGTGGTTCGCCGTTGGTCAGCGCCAATATCTGGATGCTGAAGGTCGATTGCAGCGCGGTGTATTTATACAGTCGATTTAGAATCGTGGCCGGTTGTGCGCCGCGCTTGAGTTCAACCACCAAGCGCTGGCCGTTGCGGTCTGATTCGTCGCGTAAGTCGCGCACGCCGTCCAGACGCCCCTCACGCACCAGCGAGACAATTTTCTCGATGATGCCGATTTTGCTGACCTGATAGGGGAAGCTCGTGAAGACGATTTTGAACATCCCATCGCGGCCTTCTTCGAGTTCGCTGGTGGCACGCATGACCACGCGACCTCTGCCCGTAGCGTAGGCTTCTTTCAGTTCTTCATTAGCGATGACCTGTGCGCCCGTGGGGAAGTCTGGCCCGCGCACGAATTGCGTCAGGTCGTCCACCGTCACATCTTCTTGGGTTTCGTAATGGTCGAGCAGGTAGGTGATAGCTTGTGCCAATTCGCGCAGATTGTGCGGCGGAATATTGGTCGCCATACCGACAGCGATGCCCGATGCGCCGTTCGCCAGCAGGTTCGGAATACGCGCAGGGAGGACATCTGGCTCTTGCTGTGTGCCGTCGTAATTGTCGCTAAAATTGACGGTGTTCATGTTGATGTCTTGCATCAACTCCTCACCGATTTGCGACATACGGGCTTCTGTATAACGCATGGCCGCTGGGCTGTCGCCATCCATGCTACCGAAGTTGCCCTGACCGTCTACCAGCAGATAGCGCAAGCTAAAGTCCTGTGCCATACGCGCCATTGCGTCATAGGCCGCCGAGTCGCCGTGCGGGTGATATTTACCCAGCACTTCACCGACGATACGCGCCGATTTCTTATAGGCCGTGCCAGCGCGGATTCCCATGTCATACATCGCGTACAAGATGCGACGGTGGACGGGCTTGAGGCCATCACGGGCATCAGGCAACGCACGCGCCACAATCACGCTCATGGCATAATCAAGGAAACTGCCGCGCATCTCCTCATTGATGTTGATGAAACGCACATTTCCGGCGTTGAGGGATATGCCGCCTTCCCCGGTGGCGGGGGGAGTGATGTTGGGCGGCGTGCTGTTTTCCTCTGGAAATGAAGCGTCGTCGTTTTCCGTGTTGGTATCGTCTGCCATGCAATCCTCTGGAAGTTGTTAGTTCTTAGTT
>Ga0163144_10004400_pt1 | contig 31755 bp, 36 predicted proteins | sample OliLak19BULKMAT1_FD_123175 | JGI IMG/M metagenome (GOLD analysis project Ga0163144, IMG submission 123175) | Freshwater microbial mat bacterial communities from Lake Vanda, McMurdo Dry Valleys, Antarctica - Oligotrophic Lake LV.19.BULKMAT1 | ecosystem: Environmental > Aquatic > Freshwater >... | reverse complement strand
GACGAGCTGCGGCGTCTGCTCGGGCGGGCGCTCGACTGGACGCGCACGATCGCCCACGGCCTGGCCCCGATCGGGCTCGACGCCGCGGACCTCCCGTCCGCGCTCGCGGCGCTCGCGCGCCGCGACGCGTCGGCGCCCGCCGGCCCCGCCGTCGTCTTCGGGCCGGCCGCGAGGAGAAGCGCCGCCCTCGACAATACCGTCGTCGCCGCGAAAGAGCTCAATAAGCGCCTGGGTTACGATCCCTTGACGGCCAAGCAGAAGTACAAGCTCCACGGCGAGGATCCCGGCAAGCTCAACACCGTGATCCTCGACGTGTCGGAGCCGGGCAAGACGCCCGTCGTCGTCAAGCAGGCGCAATGGGACATCATCCGCAACGAGGCGGCGCTGCGCCGCCTCGCGAGCCGCTTTTTCGGCCGCTATTTCCGCACGCCGGAGGCGCTCTCGGTCAATCGCGGCTATGATTCATATATGGTCATGGAGAAGCTCAACGCCGCTCCGTCTTATTATCAAGACGCGTTCACGCTCGAGCAGCGCGTGGCGGCCGCCCTCTTCATCCACACGTTCGGCGTCTCCGACGTCAATCCCGGGAACGTGCTCGCCGCGAAGGACGGCGGGCTGCCCTGGCTCATCGATTTCGAGCAGGCCTTCGGCCGCGCGAATCCGGTCGCGGGGCGCATCCCCGACGAGCGCATCGCGCTGGAGATGCCCTGGATGAGCCGCCGGACGGTCAACCGCGCCGAGGATTACCAGCCCGCGACGCGCGCGTGGCGCGCGGAGCTCGCCAAGCCGGGCGTCCGGGCCGCCATCCTGGCCGACCTCTCCGCCTCGGGCTTCTCCGCGGCGGAGTCCGCGGGGCTGCTGGCCCGCTTCGATCTCAACGCCGCCGACCTGGACTGGACGCTCCAAAATGACGCAGACTTCGTGAACCAATTTGTCGACCGCGGTTCCGCCCAAAGGTAAAACATCATGAACGCTCCGATTTTCCGACGTCTCCTGGCCGTCTCGCTGGCCCTGATCCTCGCGGTTCCCGCCTCCGCGTTCGACAAGTACGGCGGCGGCCCCATCGTCGCCGAGCTCGTCGGCCGCCTGCTCGAGCAGACCCACTACGCCCGCCGCCCGATCGACGACGTCGTCTCCAAGGAGTTCCTGCGCAACTACATCGACGTCTTCGACTACAATCACATGATCCTCGAAAAGGCCGACGTCGACGAGTTCGAGGCCAAGTACGGCACGACCCTCGACGACCGCATCAAGGACGGCGACGTCGAGGCCGCCTACGAGATCTATGAGCGGGTGAGCCTGCGGCTCGAGGAGCGCGTGGCGCTGGTCAAGCAGCTGACGTCGTCGACGTTCACGTTCACGGCCGACGAGAAGGTCACGCTCGACCGCCACGAGCTGCCCTGGCCCGCGACGAAGGAGGAGGCCAAGGAGCTGTGGCGCCTGCGCATCAAGCACGAGGCGCTTCTCGAGCACCTGGCCAAGATCAAGTCCGCGGAGGCCAAGGCCGTCGCCGCGAAGGCCGCCCAGGAAAAGCAGGACAAGGCCGCCGCGAAGGGGCCCACGATCTCGACCGGCATGGCGGCCTTCGAGCCCATCAAGCTCGACAAGAAGGTCGACAAGCCCGCCAAGGAGCTGACGATCAAGGAGACGATCGACCAGCGCTACGACCGCATCCTACGCAGCTACAAGGAGTACGACGGCATCGACGTCTTCTCGACGTTCGTCTCGGCGCTGACGCGCGTCTTCGACCCGCACACCGACTATCTCGCCGCCGCGCAAAAGGAGAATTTCGACATCAGCATGAAGCTCTCCCTCGTCGGCATCGGCGCCGTCCTGCGCACCGAGGACGGCTACGCGCGCATCGTCTCGCTCGTCCCGGGCGGCCCCGCCGACGTCGACAAGCGCCTGAAGCCCAGCGACAAGATCGAGGCGGTCGCCCAGGGCGACGGCCCGTTCATCGAGGCCGTCGGCATGAAGCTCGAGCGCCTCGTGCAGATGATCCGCGGCGAGAAAGGCTCGATCGTGCGCATGCGCGTGATCCCCGCCGACGCGATCGATCCCGCGACGCGCGTCGTGATCACCCTCGTGCGCGACGAGATCAAGCTGACCGACCAGGAGGCGAAGGGCAAGATCTTCACGGTCCCCTCCGCCATGAAGGGCGGCAAGCCCTCCAAGGTCGGCATGATCGACCTCCCTTCGTTCTACGCCGACATGCGCGGCGGCTCCGACGGCAAGAGCGCCACGCGCGACGTCGAGCGCTTAATCGCCGAGATGAAGAGGCGCGGCATCGACTCCCTGATCATCGACCTGCGCCGCGACGGGGGCGGCTCCCTGTCGGAGGCCGTCTCCCTGACGGGCCTCTTCATCAACACGGGCCCCGTCGTCCAGGTCAAGGACACGCGCGGCACAATCAAGCTTCTGCGCGATAACGACTCGATGACCGCGTTCGACGGACCGATGATCGTGCTGACCGCCCGCGGCTCCGCCTCCGCCTCCGAGATCTTCGCGGCGGCGCTCCAGGACTACGGCCGCGGCGTCGTGGTGGGCGAGAAGAGCACGTTCGGCAAGGGCACGGTGCAATCCGTCCTCGAGCTGAACCAATACCTTCCCCCCGCCTACCGCTCCTACAAGCCCGGCGCGCTGAAGCTCACGATCCAGAAGTTCTACCGCGTCTCCGGCGGCTCGACGCAGCACCGCGGCGTGCTGCCCGACATCCACATCCCATTTTACGGGGACCTCAGCGAGTCGACCGAGAGCGCGCAGAAAGCCGCGCTGCCCTACGACGAGGTGGAGCCCGCCCCCTACGACCGCAGCGCGACCTTGCAGGCGCGCCTCTCGGCCTTGTCCAAGGCCTCCTCGGCGCGCGTGGCGTCCTCGCGCGAGTTCCAGTGGATCCGCGAGGACATGGCTCGCTGGGAGAAGCAGAAGAAGGACAAGGCCGTCTCGCTCAACGAGAAGGTCCGTCTGGCCGAGCGCAAGACCGACGAGGATCGCCAGGCCGCCCGCAAGAAAGAGCGCGAGACGCGCAAGGAGAAGCCCTACGCCGTGGAGGAGATTACGCTCGCGATCCTCGACGGCAAGGCGCCCGCGGTGGCCTCCTCGACTCCGACGGCCCCGTCCAAGCCGGCCTCGGCCGCCGATGAGGACGACGAGCTGGGCTTCGATCACCCGGCGGACGCGCCGGACGCGGTGCTCGACGAAACCGTGCGCATCTCCGCCGACCTGTCGGCGGGCGCGGGGTTCGTTCCGGTGGGGCAGGCGCAGCGCCGGCTTCGCGACACGACCCAGTAGCCCCGGCGGAAGATCTTTGGTGTCAGGCCTCCCGTTCTTTGCATAACTCGGCTGAGTTATGCAAAGAACGGGAGGCCTGACACCTTTACCCCGCGCGCGTATAGACGTTTGATAGAATCGGTCCCCCGTGATCGGTTTTCTCCTAGCCTTCGCCGTCGCCGCCAACGCCGCTCCCGTGCGGCTCGCCCTCATCGAGGACACGCCGACGCGCACCACGCTCCAGCTCGCCCAGCCCCTCGAGCGCGTCCTGCGCGACGCGGGCAAGGACGCGGCCCTCCTCGGCGTCGAGAACGTGCCGGTCTACTTCGGCGGCCCGGATTACCGCTTTCGCCTGCCGCCGGGGCGCAGCGCGCCCAACGGCGACGAGACCTCGACGGCCGCCGTGCTCGAAGGCGACGCCGAGGTCGTGTTCGTGTTCCCGGCCGATGAGGCACTCGTTGAAGCGCTGCGCGCGGCCGCGGCCGACCCGAAGACCTTCCGCGTGCATGACTCGGTACGCCTGACGCCGCTCGACGCGGAGTTCGCCGCCACCACCGGCCCCGACGGGGAGACCCATCTCGCCCTGCGCGCGCGCCTCGAGCGCCCCGCGACGGGCCGCGTGCGCTCGGGCCTCGCGGCGTACTACCGCCTGCGCTGGAAGGGCAAGGACGCCGCCGTCGCCGTCGTCGGCCGCACGTACGGCGGGCTCGGCCGGCTGGCGGCCGCGGCCGGCCCGGAGCCGGCGTTCACGGGGCTCGCGCGCGGAGGCACGTTCGGCAGCCCCTACTCCGACGCCCCCGGCCGCGAGGTGCTCGACGCGCTCGAACGCGCCGGCCTCAAGTACTCCGCGGTGACCGAGTCCGAGCTCAAGAACTGGCGGGAGCTCGCGGCGTACACCGGCGGCGTGCGCTGGCTCTCGGCCAACCTCGTCTACTCGACGGCTCCGACGAAAACGGTGCTCGCGCCGTACGCGGTCTTTACCGCGTCGGGCTCGCGCGTAGCCCTCGTCGGCCTCACGCCCGCCTGGACCCAGCAGCTGCTCAAGCCCGCCGGCCTTCCGGAATTCCGGGTCCTCGATCCGATCGCCGCGCTCGATCCGCTGATCCCGCGCCTGCGCGCGGAGGCGGACATCGTGATCGTGCTGACGAGCCACGATCCGGCGCGAGTGGCCTCGACGGCGCGCGGGCTCGACCTCGTGATCGGCGACAACAATCCCTACCTGAGCCAGACCTCCCTGCCCTCGACGGTCATCGACCAGGACGACCGCCCCGTCTTCACGAACGCGTTCCCGCCCGTGCGCGCCTATACGCCCGCGCTCAACCTCGTCGAGATCACGCGCGTGCCCGACGGCGACCGCGTCGACTGGCGCGTCGTTCAGTCCGCGGTCCTGCTCGACGACTCCATCAATCCGGCCGAGGGCTATCCCGAGGGCTCCTTCGAGTCGTTCGCGGTCCTAAGCTCGACGATCCCAGCACTTCTGCCCGACGCGCGCGCGGTCTTCCCGGCCAGCGAGCGCGCGCACGGCTTCCAGGTCTACGAGCCGCGCGACTTCTGGAAGCTCGCGGCCGTGCTCCTCTCCGAGCGCGCGAAGGCCGAGGCCGGGCTCCTGCTCGCACCCTCGCTCGGGGTGCAGAGCGTCGGCGAGATCCGCGAGTCCTACGTCCGCGACTGGCTTGGGCCCGCCCAGGACGCGATCATCGTCTCGGTGAAGGGCGACCGCCTCAAGTCCCTGCTCGAGGAATCCCTCGAGCAGGACCGGCGCGCGGCCTCGCTCCACTTCCCCGCCGGCTCCGGCCCGCGCTTCGTCGTCGGCGGCGCGGACGCCAAGAAGCGCCTGCGCGGCGCGCCGGTCGACGCCTCGGGCATGTACCGCGTCGCGACCACGCGCGAGGCCGCCGACGCCCTGAGCCTCACGGGGCCTCGCGACCCCGCGCCCGGCGGGCCGACGTTTAACGAAGCCGTGCTCGGCGAGCTGCGCGCCCGCGCCGGCCGGACGCCGGCGAAGGACTACCACGCCTGGATGGCGGGCGCTCCCGTGACGGAGCCGGGCCTGTGGCGCCTGAACTTCCGCGACGTGGGCCTGAACCTGCGCCAGACCAAGGTCGTGCGCTCGAACGAATTCGACATCGTGCCCAACTCGCGCGTGCAAGGCTTCAACGAGCTGCTCATCGGCGGCGTGTTCAAGGCGGACGCGGAGTACCTCAAGACCGACTTCAAGTGGACCAACACCGTCGAGGCGGAGTACGCGAAAAGCCGCATCGAGCCGCGCAACGCGCCCGCCACGACGAACATCGCCGCCAACCGCCTGATGCTGCTGACCCTCGGCACGCGGCGCGCGGGCGGCATCCGCCAGGAGTGGCTCGCGCGCTCGTGGGGTCCCTCGCTCGGCTTCCAGTACGACGGCGAGTTCGAGGCCGCGATCGGCCTCAAGCGCAAGCAGGTCTACAGCATGTTCCCCGGCGTCGAGTTCTTCGACGGCACGTTCGTGCGCTCCCTCGAGCTCTCGGGCATCCTTAAGCGCGACCTGGGTCGCCAGCCGCCGAACACGCAGACCGGTCTGCGCCTGCGCTCCGTGTTCTCGCGCGAGATCGGCCCGTCGAAGGCCCTGCTGCAGGGCGAGCTCTGGAACAACTACTTCTTTCTGACCAAGCAGGACACCGCGGGCGACCTGCGCCTGGAAGGCGACTTCAACGTGAAGCTGCGCATCCCGGTGCGCCGCTACCTGTCGGTCGCGCCCTTCTTCGACTTTTACTGGTTCCAGCTCAAGACGCGCCCCAACAAGGGCTACACCATGACGATGGGCGTCTCGATCGGCTTCTCCCGCCTCTGGAAGCCCCAATACGAATCCTTCTAGCTGACGAGCTGGTGTCAGGCCTCCCGTTCTTTGCATAAGTCCCGGACCTGCCTGCATCGAATCGCTAGGTCCTATGGACTAAATCCTCATAGGCTGACTGCCTACGGTTTGTGGCCCATCCCAAGGCGCCCGCGGCCCTCATCTACGAGTAAAATCGGGCTATGATCGCGGCGCTTTTGATGTCGCTTGCCGGCTTTGCCCATGCGGGCGTCGTGCGCGCGCCCATCGCTCCTGGCTCGCTGTCCGTCACCGGTCCGTCGTTCGCGGCTCCGATGCCGACACTGCCGTCGTTCCTGAGCGTCGCGAGCCCCGCCGACGCCGCCCTGCTCGCGAGCGTTTTGCGCGAAGCGCAGCGCTCCCCGACCGCCCTAAAGGTGCTCGCCCAGGTCGAAGCGTTCGCCGCGGCCCGCGGCCGCCCGGTCGTCGTTGAGATCGCCAAGATCAAGGACGCCGGCACCTACAGCCTCGATTCAGGCATCCTCAGCCTTCGCCGGCGGGACCTCGAGCGGGACACGCCCCGCGCGAACGTGGCACTCATCATCCACGAGCTTCAGCACCTGCTTCAGACCGTTCACGATATTCCCTCGGACCTGCTCGAGGCCGAGGTCGAGTCTTACGTCGTGGATTTCCGGGTCGTGCGCGAGCTCAAGGACGTCGCGCGGCCCGGCTCGCCCGACGCCCGCCTCCAGGCGAAGTTCAAGGAGGGCTTCGAGCCGTTCATGGATTATCTCGGCAAGCGCTACTCCGAAGATTCGCCGCTGTACAAGACGAGAGCGCGGGATTACGAGGACCGGCTGCGCGCCAGCCTCGTCAAATCGACGGCTAAGCTCGAGCGCTTGAACGAAGAGCGCGCGGAACGAATGCTCGTGCTCGATCAGATGCGCCGCCTCGGCCATTCCGCGCCGGAGCTCGACAGCTACCGCCAGGACGAGCTCACCCCGCTCGACGCGAAGATCGAGCTGGTGCTGCGCCAGATCGGCTGGTCGCGGAAAGACATCGCGCTGCTCGGCGATCCCGCGCGGCTCGCGAAAGCCCGCGCCTACGCGCGCGCCGTCGTCCGCCGCGCGCGCGCCTTCCAGAAAATATTTTCGCGCGACTAGCCGGTCAGCTCCGCCTCGAAGAGTATCTCGTAGGCGTGGCCGAAAGGCGCGGGCTTGCTCGCGTAGAGGCTCAGCTTCGTCACGGGGCGGCGCATGTTCAGGACGGGCTCGGACTTCAGCGCTTCCACGAAGGCGGGCGTCGAGACTTTGTCGCGGTTGCGGCCCAAGGTCATGTGCGGCGCGTACGGGCGAGGCTCGTCGCGGCCCACGAGGGCGGCCGCGCGCTCCATGGGCTCGAGGCCCTCGCTCAGGCCGATCCAGACCACGCGCGCGTCCTCGAAGGAGTCGAACGCGCCCACGCCGCCGTAGACGATCTCGAACGGCGCGGTCGCGGCCGCCGCGCGCGTCATGAGCTCTTGAATCTCGGGCAGCTTTTCCTCGGGCGTCAGGCCGAACCACCGCAAGGTCGTGTGCATGTCGCGCGGGTCCACCCAGCGCACGTTGCCGCCGGCGCGGCGAAGGCGCGCGACCGCCTCGGCGGCGGCGGACTTGATCTCCTCATCGGCGGCGACCGCGATAAATAAACGCATAAGAAGATAAACTATAGCTCATGAGATGCGTGGTGTCCCGCGTGCTGTCGGCCTCCGTGCTCCTGCGCGACGGCGTCCGTGCCGGCGAGCGCCGCGCGACCGGCCCCGGCCTCCTGATCCTGCTCGGCGTCGGCGAAGGAGACGACGAAGCGGCGGTCAAGAAAGCCGTCGACAAGATTCTCGGGCTGCGGGTTTTCCCGAATGACGCGGGAAAATTTGACAGGTCCGTGCTCGACGTCAAGGGCGAGGTCCTGCTCATCTCCCAGTTCACCTTGCTCGCAGCACTCAAGGGCGGACGGCGCCCTGATTTTTCCGGCGCCGCGCGCCCGGACAAGGCCGAGCCGCTCTACCGCCGCGCGGCCGAGCTCCTGATCGCGGCCGGCCTGACGGTCCGCCTCGGCGAATTCGGCGCGTCCATGGCGGTGGAATCGGTCAACGACGGCCCCGTCACCATCGTCCTCGACACCTCCGCCTTCTAGGCCTTTCGGGCAATATTTAAATTTTGTCTTGTTTTTACGTCATTATTTCTGTTGAGCGCCATCAATTACAAAGGTTGACCGCTCGCATCGGAGGTTCAGGGCCTCGCCGCCTATACTGTAGGGGCAATGAACAAGAAGATGACGTTCGTCTCGACTGTCGTTCTCCTCCTCGCGACCTCGGCCTCGGCCCAGGTCATCTCGATCCTCCCCGGCGGGCGCGGCAACCTCTACATCGGCACCCCGACCACCTTGCCCGGCCCCATGGGCAACATCGTGATCAGCCCGCGCATCAGCCTTCCCGCGCCTCTGCTCGCCCCTTCCATCTCGATGACGGCCGCTCCGACGCCCATGATCGCGGCGCTGCCGGTCCTCGCGATCGCCTCCCCGATCCCCGCGTTGCCCGCCGCCGCGATCCCGCAGCAGCGCATCCTCGCGGTGCAGGAGAACGTCGCGATGCCCAACCCCGCCCTGCGCGCCAAGTTCGCGGCGCCCGCGAAGGACGCCTCCACCAAGGAAGCCGCTCGCGAGAACCTGGACCATCTCTTCGACAACCGCCCCGCGCCGAAGAACGACGACCGCTCCCCGGTGCGCTCGGACCGCCACCAGAGCCTGCCTGAGCAGGATCTCGAGAGCGAGATCGGCGCGTATTAAGCGTTAGGCCGTAAAAGAAAAAGGGCCCCGCTCGCGCGGGGCCCTTTTTCTTTCTACTTACCAGGAATACTTGACGGTGTAGGTCACCACGGCCTCTGCGTCCTTCTTGACCGTCACGGGGAACTCGACGGTCTGCGCGTCGCGCTTGGTCCACTTCGCCGACGCGTCGGCGATCTTCCAGTTCGTCCAGCGATACAGATGCTCGACGATCGTGACCGTCGCGTCGGACTCCTTGTGGTTGCGGATCTTGATCTCGAAGGTCTCCTCGAAGCGCCGGCCCTTCTGGTCGGACTTAAAGTCGACGCGCTTGCGCTCGCCGACGAGGTCGAAGGACTCGCCCATCTTCACGCGCACCTTCTCGTCCTTGGGCGTGTGGTCGATGGCGTCCTCGCCCGCGAGCTGCAGCGAGCCGTCGTCGTCCTTTTTATAGACGCGCACGCGGCCCTTAGGCAACGGAATGCCGAGGCCCTCGGACTTCTTGTTCTCGAACTCGAAGTGCACGGCGATCTTCTTGCCGGAGCTCAGGCCGTAGCTCGGGTCCCAGTACGCCGAGTCGCCGAACTCGCTCCACTGTACGCCCTGCACGCCGTCGTAGGTGAACAGCTTGCGCACGGGCACGCCCGCCGCGGCCGCCATCTCCACCTGCTTCGAGGAATTCTCCGCGAGCGTCGTGAGCCGGCCCAGGCTGTACATGTGGTACTCGAAGAAGGACTTCTCGGTCATGCCGCCCTCTTCGAGCGACATGTTCCCCCTCGCGGCGGCCATGGCGTACATCCGGCCCTTCATCTGCGGCTGCGGCGCGCGATGTACGTCGCCCGCGACGAGCTTGAGCTTGGCGTCCTTATAGGTGGCCCCGGAGTGGTTGGCGACCGTGACCCAGGCGTTCAGGTCCGCTTTCGCGTCGTCCTTGTCGATGACGAGCACGTAGTCCGCGTTCCACGACATGCCGCCCGTCAGGTACGAGATCTCGCCCTGATGCTCGCCCGCCTTGCGCGCGTTAAGCAGCCACATCAAGGTCGGCTTGGTCAGCAGGCCCTCGGGCAGCTCGGGCAGGATCGCCTCGCCTTGCGGATTAAGCACAAGCTTGTCGCCGACCTTCATGACCTTCCCGCCCGCCGAGGATAGCAAGGTCCCCTTGATGATCTCCTTCTTGTCGCCGTCGCGCCCATAGCGCTGCAGCTCGATCTCGCGGCCGAGGTAGCGCTGCAGGATTTTTTCCTGGCTGATCAGGTCGTAGCGAAAGTCCTGCTCGAGCACGGTGACGGCGTCGGGCGCGGTCAGGGACTTAAAGTGCACGCTCGTGGGGTCGATCTGGGCGGCGACGTCGACGACCTGGACGGCGTTCACGCCGTTCTTGAGCGTGAAGGGCCGGGTCTCCTTGACGAGGCCGAGGTTCGAGTTGTAGACCGTGACCTCGAGGGCGGACGCGGGGACGGCGAGCGACAGCAGCAGGGCGAACGGTAGTTTCATGCCGTCATCGTAGGAAAGTTTACGGGGGTTGCGTTCGAACGGGCGTTCGACTATACTGAGTTATGTTCGTCGCCAGCGAGGACTACAACGACGTCGGCCTGAAGCTCGACGACCGCCTCATCAAGCGGCCGGCGGCGACGTTCTTCATGCGCGCGGCGGGCTCGGAGCCCGACGCGGACGTCAAGGACGGCGATCTCCTGATCGTCGACAAGGCGGAGACCCCCGCCCCCGGGCGCGTTGTCGTGGCCGTCGTGCGCGGCGAGCTGCTGACAAGGCGCCTGCCGCCCGGCTGGCGCGACGACGACGGCCTCGAGGTCTGGGGCGTCGTCACGTTCGTCGTGCGCGCGCCGTGACGGCCTTCGCGCTCGTCGACTGCAACAACTTCTTCGTCTCCTGCGAGCGCGCCTTTCGCCCAGAGCTCGAGAGCCGCCCCGTCGTCGTGCTGTCCAACAACGACGGCTGCGTGATCTCGCGCTCCGAGGAAGCCAAGGCCCTCGGCGTCGGCATGGCCGCGCCCTTCTTCGAGATTCGCGCGCTCGTCGCCGAACACAAGATCGCCGCGATCTCCGCCAACCACGAGCTCTACGTGGACATGTCGCGCCGCGTCTCGGCCGTGCTCTCGCGCCACGCGCCCGTCGTCGAGAACTACTCGATCGACGAATCTTTTCTCACCTTTCCCGACGACCGCGAGCTCGTGGCACGGGCGCACGCCATGCGGGCCGAGGTCCGCCGCTGGACCGGCCTCCCCGTGGCCGTCGGCCTCGCGTCGACCAAGGCGCTCGCCAAGCTCGGCTCGGATAAGGCCAAGAAGTGCGGCGGCGTGCTGTCCTTGCTCGACCCGGGAATTCGGGACGCGCTCCTGGACGAAACGCCCGTCACTCACGTGTGGGGCATCGCGAAACGCTCAGCGCTTCGCTTAGCGCCCTACGGCGTGCGCACGGCGGGCGACTTCGCGCGCGCGCACGACGCGCTGATCCAGAGCGTGCTCGGCATCGGCGGCCTCAAGCTCGCGCACGAGCTGCGTGGGACCTCCTGCCTCACTTTAGCCGCGGCGCCCGCGGCGCGCCAGTCGATGACCGTCTCGCGCTCCTTCGGCAAGCCCGTCTACGGCCTCGAGGCCCTGCAGTCCGCGCTGGCGACCTTCGCCGCGCGGGGTGCGGAGCGCGCGCGGCGCCACGGCCTGCGCGCGGGCGAGCTCGGCGTGCACTTCGGCTGGCGCGAGGACGAGCGCCCCGTGCTCGAGGGCGACTCCGTGCGCCTGCCGCCCACGAACGACACGCCCGCGCTGATCCGCGCGGCGAAGGCGCTCGGGGAGAAGCTGTTTGTCGAGGGACGCGCGTATAAGAAAGCCGGGATCGTGCTCGGCGGCCTCGAGCCCGCCGACAGCTCGCAGAGCGAGTTCTTCGATGACGGCTCGGCGGAGAAATCCGCGCGCCTATCGCGGACGGTGGACAGCCTCAACGCCGCGCTCGGAGGCGGCATGCTACGTTACGGCGGCGAGAAGTCCTCGACGCAGTGGGGCTCGCGCTGCGACAGCCAATCGCCCAACTGGACGACGCGCTGGGAAGACCTAAAGACCGTTCGTGCGTCGATGTAAGCGCGCGTAGCGGACTTCGTGCCTCGTCGTTTCCTTGCGCACGATCAGCGCGGCGGCGCTCAAGAGCATGACGCCCGCGATGCCCAGGAAAACACAGAAAAGCGCGCCCTCATGCGAAGGCAAAGCTGGATTGGACCCGTGTCCGGCAACGGCGGCGGCCATCATGATGTTCATGCTCGGTGTGCTCCAGTCGGGGGGCGCCGACGCTGGAAGTATGCCCGAGACCTGTTACGCCGATATTTCAGTCGAGAGTAACAGAAGTCACCTAATGGGGTCACACCTAATGACCTAATGGGGTCAGGCTTACAAATTCGCTAAATTCACATCGAGGGAATTTAGCGAATTTGTAAGCCTGACCCTAAAATTTAGCGGCGTCGCTTGTTCTTGTTGTGCCAGGGGGATGGCTTGGCGGCCTTGTTCTTGTTCTGCCAAGGCATGATGCGGATCTGGTTGGGGAGGGAGTCCTTCACGGGCTCGAGCTCGATGCGGCCCATGGCCTCATCCACGCCCGTCAGCTTCACCTTGAGCTTCTGGCCGATCGTCGCGTTGGCGCCGCGCCACAGGCCCGTGGCGCCCGAGTCGGGCAAGGACACGAAGGCCCCGGCCGTCGTGATGTTGATGACCACGCCGTCGAAGATCTGGCCGACCGAGCGGCCCAGAATCGCGGCGCGCGCCATGTCGACGGCCTTGCGCTCGGCCTCCGCGGCCCCGCGCTCGCGCTCGGAGCAATGGACGGCCTGCCCCTCGAGGTCGAAGCCCTGGACGTGGCTGGTCTTGTCCCCCTTGAGCAGTCCCTTGATCGCGCGGTGCACGACGAGGTCCGGATAGCGGCGGATCGGGGACGTGAAGTGGCAGTAATCCTTCGACGCGAGGCCGAAGTGGCCGCCGGCCTCGGCGGAGTAGCGCGCCTGCTTCAGGCTGCGGATGACCTGGATGTTGGCGGTCTCCTCGAAAGGGTGGCCGACGGCGGCCGCGAGCAGGCTCTGCAGCCCCTCGACCGGATGCGCCACGAGGGAGGTCTTCGCCACGATGCCGAGCTGGCCCATCTCCTCCTGCAGCGCCTGCAGGCGGACGGGGTCCGGGGTCTCGTGCAGGCGGCGCATGAACGGGACCTTGTGCTTGGAGAGCGTGCGCGCGACGGCCTCGTTGGCCGCGACCATAAACTCCTCGATGAGGCGATGGCTGTCGAGGCGGGGGCGCTTGAGCACGATGAGCGGCAGGCCCTCCTCGTCCATCTTGACGTAGTACTCCGTCGTCATGAAGTCGAGGGCGCCTCTTCGCATGCGCACCTTCGTCAGCAGCTTGGCGAGGCGGGCCATCTTGAGGACGACGGCCTTCACCTCGGGCGTGACGCGCTCGACGGGCTTGCCGTCGACGACGTCCTGCACCTCTTCGTACGTGAAGCGGCGGCAGGAGCGGATCACGGTCTCCTCGACCTCGACCTTGCCGGGGGCGCCGTGCTCGTCGAGCTCGAGCCAGCAGGTCACCGTCAGGCGCGGCACGTCGGGGCGCAGAGAGCACAGGTGATCGGAAAGCTTCGGCGGCAGCATGGGAATGACGCGGCCGGGCAGATACACGCTCGTGGCGCGCTTGATCGCCTCGGCGTCGATCGCCGAGCCGCGCTTGACGTACTCGGCCACCGCGGCGATGTGCACGCCCAGACGCCAGGAGCCGCCGGGCAACTCCTCGAGGGAGACCGCGTCGTCGAAGTCCTTCGCGTCGGCGCCGTCGATCGTGAAGATCGGGAGGTGGAACAGCTCCTTGCGATTGGCCCACTGCTCGGGGGTCGGGTCGAGGCCCAGCATGGACGCCTCTTTCGTAGCGCCGGCCGGGAACACGGTGTCGATCTCCTTCGAGGCGAGCGTGGCGGAGAGGCGCACGGCCGGATTGCTGGCCTTGCCGAGGATCTTGGTGACGGTGCCGGCCGCGGGGGCGCTGGCGGTGGGCCAGCGCTCGATCTTGAGTGCCACTAGGACGCCGGGCTCGGGCTCGCCCGCGTCGGACGCGAAGCCGAGCACCAGCAGCGCCTGCGACTCATCGGCGCCCTCGGGCAGGACGGCCCAGTACTTGCCGGCCTTGCGTAAAAATCCAATCGCGGTGGTGCGGGCGCGAGTGACGACTTCGACGATCTCGCCCATGCGCTTGCCGTTGCGCTCAGCGCCCAGGCGCACGCGCACGCGGTCGCCGTCCATGGCGAGGCCGAGCGTGGGACCGGAGACGAACACGTCGGCATTGCCGACGACCTCGGAGATCAGGAAGGCAAAGCGGCCCTTATGCTGGAGCTTGCCCTCGAGGAGGTTGCCGGAGGGCTTGCCCCCTCCCTGCTGCTGCCGATTGCCGCCTTTCCTGCTCTGATGTCCGTCGCGTCCGCGTCCTCTCATGCCCTCATTATGGCATTTCGGTCTGCCAGATCAGGACCTCGGAGCCCTTGGGGCCCGCGGTCCAGGACGGGCAGCCCGCGCGGACGAGACGAGCCGCGTCGCCCTGCGCCAGCTCGCCCGCGTTGTCGAGCGCTCCGGAGCCCTTGGCCACGAACAGATGCACGTGGGAGGCCTCGGGCACTTTAATTTTTTTGCCCGGCGCCAGCCGCCCGACCCACAACGTCGCGTCCTTCTGTTGAATGCGGATCGCGGCCAGGTCCTTGTTGCCAGACGCGAGCGGGATGAGCTCGCCCTTGGCGAGCTCGGAGGTGATGTCGAGCTGCTCGTAGCCGGGCTCGATGCGCTCGGTGTCCGGCGGGATCCACATCTGCACGAGGTGCGCGCGCCCGTCCCCGCGAGAATTCATCTCGGAGTGATAGATGCCCGTGCCCGCGCTCATACGCTGCGCTAAGCCCGGGTAGATGATCCCGCTGTTGCCCATGGAGTCCTTGTGCTCGACCTCGCCCTCGAGCATCCAGGTCACGATTTCCATGTCCTGGTGCGGGTGCGTGTTAAAGCCCTTCATCGGGGCGATGTAATCCTCGTTGTTGACGAGGAGCAGCCCGTGATGGGTGTTCGCCGGATCGTAGTGCGACCCGAAGCTGAAGCTGTGATTGCCGTCGAGCCAGGCGATCTTCGTGCGGAAGCGGTCGCCCGCCTTCTTGATCTCGATGTAGCCCTCGATGCTCTTCTTCATACCGCCTCCCTACTGTTGCGCCTTGCCGAGCTTGCGGCAGATGCGCCGCAGCTCCTCCTGCTCCGTCTCCGTCAGGACCGAGAACGCGCGCTCGATCACGGCCGCGTGCCTCGGGAACATCCCCCCCACGAGCCTGCGTCCCTTCGCCGTGAGCGCCAAGGTGAACTCGCGCCGGTCGTCCTCGCGCCGCTCCCGCGTCACAAGCCTCGCCTTCCTCAAATTGTCCACGACGAGCGTCAGGTTTCCCTTCGTGCGCAGAATCTTACGCGCCAGGTCCGCCGCGCACAGCGGCCCCAGGTGGAACAGCGCCTCGAGCGCCCCGAACTGGCTCGGCGTGAGCTTGGCCCGGACGATCTCGGCCTGCGTCGAGGACTCGACGGAGTCCGCTGCGCGCTCGAGCGCCACGAACGCGCTGAGCGCCCGGATCGTCTTCGCCGTCCCCCTATAATGTGATCCCATAATGGTTTAACGTTGAACTATATGGACAGTATAGCACCGCGGGCCGGATTCGTCAAGGTCAGCGGCCGAAGCTGAAGTCTTCGGGGGCGGCGTCGGGGCCGTGGTGGTCTTCGGGCGCGGGCGCCCAGGCCTGGTCACGGATGCGCTTGAAGGCCGCCTCGAAGGCGGCCACGTCGTCGGGCGCGTTGAGGAACATCGCGTTCTCGTAGTTGTTCTTCTCGCCGTTGCGCGTCCAGTTGAAGGAGCCCGCTTCCACGAGCCCGCCGTCGAACACCGCGAACTTATGGTGCATGACGCCCTTCTCCCCGCTCTTGCCGGCCGAAAGGAGCACGTCGAAGCCGTTATCGGCGAACCAGTGCATCTCTGACAGGTACTTGTACTGCTGCGCGTCGAAGACGATGCGCACGGCCACGCCGCGGTTCTTCGCGCGCAGCAAGGCGTCGCGCAGGACCTCGGAGGTGAAGGAGAAGTTGGCGAGGTCGATCGAGGTGTGCGACGCGTCGATCGCGCGCTCGAGATGCGAGGTCACGTTCCCGGGAGAGAAGGTCTGCGCGGGGAAGGCTTGGCCGTTGAAGGAAACGGGGCGGGAGGGATCCTCGGGAGCGGGCGGAAGGTTCGGCCGGGGCTCGCCCTCGGCGATCGGCTCCGGGCGCGCGGGCGCCTTGCTCGGGATCGTCGTGGAGATGGACCACATCCAGTCCCAGTACGCCTGGAACGACTTGACGCGGGCCTGCTCCGCGAGGAACATCGCGTTCTCCCAGTGCCACGTCTCCGCCGCGTGGGTCCAGTTGTAGGAGCCGGTCTCAAGAATCTTGCCGTCGAAGATCGCAATCTTGTTGTGCATGACGCCGAACATGTCGCCGCCGCGCAGCATCTTGAGCTCGAAGCCCTGGTCGATCAGGGCCTGGACCTCGGGGGAACGGGTGTCGCGTGGCTTCTCGGGGAAGACGTGGGTCTGGTTCATGACGATACGGACTTTGACGCCGCGCTTCTTGGCGCGCGTGAGAGCGGCGGAGACCTCGCGGAGAGCGAGACCGTGGATCGCGATGTCGAGCGTGGTTTGGGTCGCGTCGATGGCGCGGATGAGGTGATGCGAGATCGAGGTCTCGTCGGAGAACATGCGCGCGGGCAAGACAACGTTGTTCAGGGTGACCGACTCGCCGCGCGGTGCGAGAGCGGGGTTCGCCGGGGCCGGCGCGTCCGGCTTGGCCGCCGCGCCGTCGAATAGAGCGCGGCCGGCGGAAACGTCGACGGGGAGAGCGGCGGACAACGCGGGAACGGCGGACGGCAACAGAGAGGAGGTCAGGCTTAGGGCGGACAACGACGGAGAGAACGACAAAGCGGGAACGGAGTTATTAAACGGCGTCAACGGAATGGGTAACGCCCCGACGGGCCCGGACGGCAATGACAGCCTCATCTGAGCCATCGACGGAGACGCGAGCGTTAGGGCTAACAAGATCGCGGAGATCTTCATCATGGCCCAAGTTTACCCCGGTTGCGCTCTTTCACGCGGCCCGGAAGGCCCACCATTCATCACGGCAAAAGACCCAGACTTTAATACGATACTTGCGTGAAGATACATGTCGGCGCTTACGCCGCGGCCGAGGGTCTCGACGAGAGCGCCGAAACGGCCTTGTATGCCGGGCTGGAGGAAATGGGCCTCGCCGGCCTCGAGCTGCCTTTTTTCGGCAACGCCGTGCATCGACGCGACGACGGGTGGATGATCGCGCAGATACGGCCGGATTGGACGATTGTCTTAACGACGTTGTTCGGCACGATGGACCGGATCAAGACGGACGTTAACTTCGGTCTCGCATCGGCGGACCCCGACGGCCGCCGCCGCGCCCTCGACTTCGTCGAGGCGGCGCGCCGTTCCGTCGAGACGCTAAACCGCGCTCTGGGACGCCGCGCCGTGACCTCGGTGATGGTTCATTCCGCGCCGCGCCTGGGCGGCACGGGTGCGAAATCGTCCGTCGACCGCTTCGCGGAATCATTATCTGAATTGAGATCTCGCGATTGGCACGGCGCGCGTCTGCTCGTGGAGCATTGCGACGCCCCTGTCCCCGGCCGCGCGCCGGACAAAGGCTTTTTGCGTATCGAGGACGACGTGCTGGCGACGAAGCTGTCCTCGGGCGCGACGCCCCTCGGCCTGGCGATCAACTGGGGCCGCTCGGCGGTCGAGACGCGCTCGGCCGAAGGCCCGCTCGAGCACCTCGCCCGCGCGAACCAGGCGGGCCTATTGGGCGCGCTGTTCTTCTCGGGCGTGACGCCGTCCCATCCCGAGTACGGCGAGTGGCGCGACTCCCACGCCCCCTTCTCGACGACGTGCCCCGGGTCCCTGCTGACCCCGTCCGCGGCGAAGGCGGCCTTGGCCTCGGCCCCCGCTTGCCCGATTCTGGGCTTAAAGCTCCAGACGCGACCCTCAACCCTCTCCGTCCCCGCCCGCCTCTCCATCCTCCGCACCGGCCTCGAAATACTGTCCTAATTTGGTGTCAGGCATGCCGACCGGACAGTATTTCCGTATGCGATAATGAAGCCATGAAAGACCGGCGAGCCGAACTCGACGAAACGATCGCCCGCTTTGCCCGTGAGCGTAAATGGGGAAAGTACCACGGTCCCAAGAACCTCGCGATGGCGATGGTGAAGGAAGCCGCCGAGATCGTCGAGATCTTTCAATGGCTGACGCCCGCGCAGGCGAAGAACCTGTCGCCGGAGCAGCGCGCGCACCTGGCCGACGAGCTCGCGGACACTTTCATCTATCTCAAGAAGCTCGGCGACCATTTCGGCATCGACCTAGTTGACGCTTCCCTGGCGAAGATGAAGAAGAACGCGCTCAAGTACCCCGCGCATCTCAACAAAGGCCGCATCCAGAAGCGCCGCGCCTAAATACTGTCCGGTCGGCATGCCTGACACCACGACCGGACAGTATTCGGCTCGCTACGGCTGTCCCGGCTTGAACTCCATCTTGCGGCTCACTTCCTCAAGCACGTCCATTGCCCCACGCCCAGGGGCGCCGCCCATCACGCTTTTCCACAACGACTCCATCTCCCGGCGGCGGTCCGCGTCCTTCGGCCACCAGGCCATCGCGATCATGCGCTCGAGCGCCGGCTTCTGCCACGAGACGTTCAACGGCACCGACTCCAGCATCTCGCGCGCGTCCTTCTTGCGGCCTAAGTCGTGCAGCACGCAGCCGAGGAACTGCCGGGCCTGCCAGTCCTCGGGAGCGAGGTCGACGGCCCGACGCAACGCGGCTTCCGCGCCGGCGGGATGAGACAGCGCCCACTGGCAGGCGCCGAGGCCGAACCAGGCCTCGCTCCATTTGGGCGAGAGCTCCGCGGCGCGTTCATAGAAAGGCAGCGCGTCGCGATGCCGCTTCTTCACGTAGAACAGCCGTCCCAATCGGCACAACGTCTCGGCGTCGTGCTTGGCCGGACCGTCGGCCGCGTCCTTCGCGGCGGCCTTGGCCTGCGCCGTCATGCCCCGTCCGAGATACGACTCGACGAGGCCCGTCAGCACATCCTCGACCTGCGCGGTATGACCGCGCAAGGTTTCCAGGATCTCGCCGGCGCGGACAAACTCGCCGACGCGGTTCAGGGTCAGGGCGCGCCCGAGATTAAGCTCGGCGTCGCCGGGAAACTTTCTCGCGCCTTCCTCGAAGATCGCGAGCGCTTCCTCAGCGCTGTCCGCCAACAAAAGCTCGAGTCCTCGGTCCAGGTACTCACCGCTCGTTTTGATGGACATAAAACCCTCCCAGCCGTTTCCGCCTCGGAGGCCTCGGAGCCGCCCCTTAAAAGAGGCGACCCCGATCCGCTTGTTAAGAGGAAGACCAGGGTCCGAACGCTGTGGGTCCCGTATTGCAGGGCCGTCGAACATCACCGTCCGACAATTTCAGTGTAACAGGCAGGAACGTTTCCGTCAAGCCCTCGCGTTTTAAATCCCGATTTTGGCCAACATGGTGCTAAGTTCGCCGATAATCAGGGAAAGCTGAGGATACTCCGCTTCGAACTCGAGCGCGGCGTTCTTGACGCCTTCCTCGGCCTTGTCGAGCGCGTCCTTGGACCGCATGTCGCGCTGGACCTCGGCCTTGAGGCTTTCGAGCTGGGCGATGAGCGCCGCTTTGTTCTTGGCGTCGGAGGCCTTGGCCTCGCGGATGGCGGCGTCGATCTTGGCGACGGTTTCTTCGATCATGCTCCTATATAACTCTATCGGCGCGACGCGTCAAGAGCTACACTGTACGCGTGAAGATCTGCTTCCGGTGCAACGCGGTGAATGTGGTGAAGATGTCCGACCACAAGCCGGAGTGCCCGCTTCTCGCCGACCGCAAAGAGCGGGCCAACGACATCAAGGACTTAGTCAACCGCTACAGCCACAAGAACAAGGCGGCAAGCAAGAGCTCCTTCGGGCGCGTGAACAAGCCCGGCTACTGCAAGCGCTGCGGCGACAAGGTCACGAGCCTGCTCACGCACATGAGCGCGTGCAAGGGCCGCGAGCCGCTCCCCCCGCCCGAAACGCCGCAGCTATAGTCCGATGGCGCGCCGCCTCAAGGGCCCCTACTTCCGCGCGTTCTTCGAGGCTTCCGTCGCGCGCGTTCCGCGCCGCTTCGCCGTCGTCACCGCGTTCAATCCCAACGGCCGTCACGCGCCCGAGGCCGCCAACCGGACCCAGGACGCGGCCCTGCGCCGCCGCCTGCTCGCGAAAGGCTTTGCGCCTTTTCGCGTGACCGGCGGCAGCGAGGACGGCGCGCACCGCGAGCCCGGCTGGGGCTTTGTGTCGCCTTCGCCCGAAGCCGCGCTCGAGCTCGCCTGCGAGTTCCAGCAGGACGCCTACTTCTGGATCTCGGGCGGGCGCATTTACCTGGGCTCGGCCGCGGGCGGCCCTCTGAAACGGGCGGGCTCGTGGAACGCGCGGCTCGCGCGAATGCGCCGCAAGGGCGCCTAGGGCGCGTGCGCCGCGGAGCGTTCGAACGCGGGCTTGAAGACCTCCACGGCGAACGCCTCGAGCGTGGTGGGCGTTGTGTTGCGCGGCGACCGCTCCTCGGCGCCCTGGATCATGGTCTCGTTCATGTGCCGGCTGAGCTCGTTCATCGCGTCGGCATAGCCGGGCGTTAGCCCCTGGGCGATCATGACCTTCTTCGCGTCCTCGTAGGCCATCTGTTCGTACTTCAGGTCGGGCCGCCCGATCGCGGCGCCCAGCGCACGCGCGGCCTGCGCCATCGTGACCTCCGCGGCCCCCAGCAGCTCGCGGACGCGCGGCTGCGCGAACGGTTCCTCGAGGAGGATCTCGGCGGCGATCTTCGCGATATCGCGCGTGGCGATCATCGGGATCGCGATATCCGGACGCAGCGCCGTACTGCACCGCCCCCGCCGCGCGATATTCTCGACGCAGCCGATTAAGTTCTCCATGAAATAGGCGGGGCGCAGGTGGACGAGCTCGGGGATGTCGAGCCCGTTGAGCCGCAGCTCCATGTCGCGCAGCCCCAGGATCGGCCCAGTCTTCGCGGCGAGATGGGCGTTGATGCTGCTCAGGAACACGACGCGTTTGACCTTGTCGCCCTTGACCGCCGTCGCGAGCTTGGCCCCGAGTTCGTTGGCGCGCGCGCGCACGTCGGCCGCCGCGAAGTCGGGCGGGATCATGATATACGCGGCGTCGGCCCCGAAAAAAACGCTCGCGAGCGCCTGCGCGTCGTCGTCGCCGATCCCGAAGGTCCGCGAGGCCATGCGCACCTCGTGACCGTCCGCCTTGAGCCTGGCCGCGAGCGCCTTGCCGACATGCCCCGTCGCCCCGGTGACCGTCACGATTTTATTCGCCATGGCCATAGGATGGCTCATGAAACGAGACGGGCCCAGGAACACCCGGTAAAACTCTTATGACCGGGCGTCTTTGCAGTAGGCGGGCTTGGGGACGGGCTTGCCGGCGAGGTCGAACATCGGGATCTTCTCCCCCGAGTTGATCTGCAGGCGTCCGGCGACGCCGGGGCTCACGTCGCGCACGATCTTGAACTTGCGCGCGATGAAGCTGCTGCCCCAGCACGAGCTCCCTCCGGGATCGTAGCGCAGCACGTGCCCCGCGGGCGCTCCCAGGTACGTGGGCACGCCGACGTCCTCGTGCTCGGCGTGCGTGAAGTCCCCCTCGGAGAACACCTGCCCGGCCGCCTCTAGGCCCTGCGTTCCCCAGATCGGGTGCGTGTGCACGGACCCGACGGTCCCAGCGGGCTTGGGCCACTGGCTCGGGCAGCGGTTGAAGTCGCCTTCATTGATCGTCCCGATGACGATCTTGCCGTCCTTGCCTTTAATCAGCCAGGCGCAGTACTCGTTCTTCTGTCCGGGATACGTGCGCACGAGATCGACGAAGGCGACCGCGGCCTGATCGACGCTCGCAAACGACGAGGGCATCGCCCCGGCGTCCGGCGCGAACAGCAGCAGGAGCGGCAGCCACTTCATCTAATTTCCCAGGAGATCCAGATACTCGGAGACGCCCTCGGTGTTGGGTATCCCGCCTTTCCATTTCGTGGACCGCAGATAATGGCCGCCGGCGCGGAGGCTCGCGACGTGCTTCGAGACATATTTGGGATTCTTCTTGCGGAACTTGGCGTCGTGCAGCCAGCGCCAGTCGCTCCTCAGGTACTCCCAGTAGCCGAGCACCGACTCGAGGTTCTCGGCCTCGAGCGCACTGGTGGCGTCCATCAGCTCGGCGAGCGTGCGCGACTCGAGCAGCACGCGGGTGCGGTCGTCGAGCGTCTCGCGACCGGGCCACGGAAAAGAGCCTTTCTTGGGCACCACGAACATTTCCTGTCTCGGATCAGCCATGCGGCCTCCGAACAGCGGGGATGCGGCGTCCGCAATTAACGCCGGTCCGGGAAGTATAAAGCAGGAACGCGGGTTTCGCCAGTGGCTAACTCGACATGCCTTGACGCGCCGCCTCCCCCGGGCTATCCTCCTGTCCGTGCCCGCTCCTCCCCCCGCCGGCAGGCCCCCCGCCGACAAATCCCCCATCGCCGCGGCCCTGATCACGATCCCCTTCCCCGGCTTCGGCCATCTCTACGGGGGCGTGTGGACGCGCGGCGTGCTGGTCATGATCGCGTCCTACTTCACCTGGTTCGCGCTGGCCGTGACGGGCAAGCCGTGGGCGCTGCTCTTCTACCCCGTCATCGTCGGCCTGTTCGCCTGGGACGCCTACCGGCAAACCGTGCTTGAGAACTCGGCGGCGCGCGCGGCCTTCGGGGTCCCTCCCGCGCTGTCGCTGCTGCTGTTCTGGGCGGCGGTCCGCTCGTCGTGGATCTCCATGATCCTCGCCTTCGGGGCCGTCACCTTGACGGGCCCGGTCGAGATGTACCGGGACAAAAACTCCTTAGGCGTCATCCTGGCGCTGCTGCCGCCCCTCCTCGTGTTCTACCTGGCGTGGCTGGCGATCCGCGACACGTGGCGGGGCGTCACCCGCGCGCGGCCCACGACGCGCCCCGAGCTGCGCGACGAGTCCAACGCGACCGTCGTCGTGGGCGCGATCTTAGCGCTCATGCTGACGATCGTCTATCCCCGCTTCCAGGACCTCATTCGCTTCAGCGCCGAGGGCGCCATGAAGGGCAACCTCAGCGCCCTGCGCCAGGGTCTCAATGAATACAAGCTCGCGCACGGCGGCGCGGCCCCGTCCTCCCTCGAGGCGCTGGGCCTGCCGCCGACGCCGCTGTTCGCTTCCTTCTCGAGCATGCCCCACCCCAAATCCCACGAGACGCTCATCCTGACCGAGGCCGTCCCGACGGACTCCGGCAAATGGGCCTACGTGGTCTCGGGCTCGTCCGTCGCGGTGTTCATCGACTGCACGCACACGGACTCCAAGGGTTCGGCCTGGACCGGCTACTGACCGAGATATTCCCGGAACTCTTCTGAGCCGCGCACGGCGTCGAACTCCTTGGCCCGCAGCTCCGAACGGTCCAGGCCATGGCGCAGACCCGTCCTGAGCCACGACACCGTCTCGTGCGCGTCCTTGGTCCCCGCGGCGGCGAGGGCCGCCGCCAGGGCGGTGTCCGCCCCCGGCTGATCGTGAAAGTTCGAGCGCCCCAGGCGCAGGGCCGTCGCGAAGTCTCCTTTCCGGTACGCGGCGTCGGCATAAGCGTGCTTGGCCGGCGGGCTCAGCTCGGACTCGCCGCCCTCCTTGAACAGCGCGTACGCTTCGTCGTAGCGCCCTAGCAGGTATTCGTACACGGCGAGCTGAAGCGTCGCGGCCTCGAACGTCAGCCCGGCGCCGGTCTTCTCGCGCAGGGCGACGAGGGCGGCGATCGCCTCGTCGCGGCGCCCTCGGTCCCACAGCTCGGCGGCGCGCCCCGGCTCGCCGGTCACGGCCGGATCCGAGTCGGCCGGCGTCATCGCGAGCGAGCGCTTGAGCGCTCGGCCCTCGCCGAACGCCATCGCTCCGCACATGAGCGCCGCGTAGAACGCGACGCCCCGGTAAAAATAAATCGCCGCGGCCGTTCCGAGCACCAGGCCGAGCACGTGCGCGGCGCGCCTTCCGTTGACGCCCCAGCGCGCGCTCAGCAATCCGGCCACGAGCCGTCCTCCGTCCATCGGCGTGATGGGCAGGAGATTAAAAAGCGAGAACCAGATGTTGACCGCGACGAGCGCCCGCGCGAGCTCGAGCGCCGTGGGCGAAAGCGGCCACTTATTCATCGAGGCGACAAACAGGACCCCGAACGCGGCGGCGGCGACCCCGAAGCCCGCGGCGCAGCCGGACAGGTCCAGGGCGGCTCTTCTCCACCAGTTCTCGAAAGGCTTCGGATCGCGCGGCAAGGTGGCGCCGCCGAAGCCCTGAAGTGCTATGTCGGCGCCCGTGCCGCACATGAGGCAGACGGCCGCGTGCCCGAGCTCGTGCGCGAACACCGAGAACACGAGCACCCCCGTCCACAGAACGATCCCCTCCGCGGCGCCGCGTCCCAGCGACGCGCCGAACAGGAGCATCACGAGCCAGAAGAAGGGCTCGGTTCTCACGGTGATCCTTCCTCCAAACAAGGTCATGGGTCTATTCTGACAAATAGCTCGCGCGCCCGCGGCCGCTTGCGAATTCGGCTATCCTGACGGGCATGAATCCAAGCTTCGGTCGCGTGGTCCGCGTGCTGGGGGCGGCTTTTGTCCTAACCGCGTCCATCGTTTTCCTGACGGTGTTCGACTGGGGTTCGCCGCCCAACACCGGCGGGCAGGCCATGCGCATGGTGGCTCCGGCTCGCGCCCGCTGAGTATAATCTTCTCGTGCCTTCCTTATTCTCTTCGCTCCGCGTGGGCGAGCTGTCGCTTCCCAACCGCGTGATCATGGCGCCCTTGACCCGCTGCCGGGCGGGCGGCGAACGCGTCCCCAACGCCCTCATGGCCTCCTACTACGCGCAGCGCGCCTCCGCGGGCCTCATCATCACTGAGGCGACGGTGGTCTCGCCTCAGGGCATCGGCTACCCGGGCACGCCGGGCATCTGGTCTTCGGAGCAGGTGGCGGGCTGGAAGCTGACGACGTCGGCGGTGCACGCGTTGGGCGGGCGTATTTTCCTGCAGCTGTGGCATGTGGGGCGCGTGTCCGATCCTTCGTATCTGAACGGCGCCGCTCCGGTGGGGCCGAGCGCGATCGCGGCGTCGGGCTACGTGAGCCTGATGCGCCCCAAGCGCCCGTTCCCCGTTCCTCGCGCCCTCTCGCTCTCCGAGATCCCGGGCATCGTTTCCTCCTTCCGCTTGGGGGCTTCGAACGCGCAGGCGGCGGGCTTCGACGGCGTGGAGATCCACGGCGCCAACGGCTATCTGCTCGACCAATTCCTGCAGGACGGCTCCAATCAGCGCACCGACGAGTACGGCGGCTCCATCTCCAATCGCGCGCGTTTAATGCTCGAGGTCGCCGACGCCTGCGTCTCCGTCTGGGGCGCGGGGCGCGTGGGCATGCACCTGGCTCCGCGCTGCGACGCTCACGGCATGGGCGATTCCGATCCGGCCGCGACGTTCAGCTATGTGGCGGGCGAGCTGGGCCGGCGCAAGCTCGCGTTCCTCTGCGCGCGCGAGTCGCAGGCGGAGCCGCGGCTGGGGCCTTCGCTCAAGAAAATATTCGGCGGGACGTACATCGCCAACGAGGGGCTCTCCAAGGACTCCGCGCAGCGCCTGCTCGACGCCGGCGAGGCCGACGCGGCCGCCTTCGGCAAGCTCATCATCGCCAATCCGGACCTTCCGCGCCGCCTGGCCACGGACGCGCCGCTCAACGCGTGGGACATGTCCACCTTCTACGGCCCCGACGCCAAGGGCTACACCGACTACCCGGCCTCGGCTGCCTAGCGCACGTTTTTGCAGCGCGCGGCGTCGACGGGGAGCTTCACCGTCTCGAGCGGTCCCCTCTCCGCCTGGCGCAGCCTTCGTTCGATGTAGGCGAAGGCCTTTTCGTCCCGCGCCTTGAGCCAGGCATTCGAGGTGACATAGCGCTGCACGGTCTCGGCCCAGTACTCCTGGATCGAAACATAGCCCCTCGGTCCCGTGATGGGGTTCTTCGGATCGTCGAACAGGGGCAAATCGGTGAACCAGCCCGACGCGTCGCCCGAGAAGTTGCGCATGAACGCGACGGCCGAGTTCTCGCTCATCGGGATGAGGCGCCCTGCGTCGTCGTCGACTTCCATCTTCATGTGCTTGTTGACCCGGCGCAGGTACGCCTTCCACAGGCCGGTGAACTCCTCGTCGGTGTTCGAGGCCATGACCTTGCACGGCGAGGAGCCGAGCTCATCGGGCATAAGCAAATCGTCGAGCGCGTGGCCGAGTTCATGGACGACCACCGCGGCGCGGGGCTTGTCCCAGAGAAAGATCGTCTTCTCCTGCCAATCGTAGACGCCGCTCTGCTCCGACTCGGCGCGCGCGTTGGGCGCCTTGAAGCTCACGCGCAGGCCCGCCTGCGACAAGCTCCGGGTCAGGCCGCTAGGCCACGGAACGGAGGTCAGCGCCTGCGCCATCGACGCCGCGTCGCCGGCGGCGGCGCCCGTCCTCAAACAGGGAAGCTCGGCCAGGGCGAAGTCCTTGGCGTCCTTCTTGACCGTCGAGCAGTCGAGGGCGCGCGCGGAGACGGCTGACAGCAAAAGAATCGCCGCGAGGCCCAGCCGAGGGGTCATGACCTAAGGATAGGCCCGCCTCGCCGATTTATCAAGGCGTTCTTTTTCGAGATGCTCCCGGGTGCAACAGCCAGGCTCTCGCTGAGCTTACAGACCTTTCTTGATCGCCTGCAGCTGCGCTAAGTGCAGGCCGCTGTGGCCGGCCAGGAGCCAGGACCACTGCAGGGCATTGAACTGGCCGAGCCAGGGGTGCAGGTGAGTGAGGCCTTTATCCTCGATCGTCAGCGGTTCGAGCTGCTTCACGGTCTCATCGAGGAACAGCTTGAAGTCGGGCTTGGCGTCGCCGCCTTTATACTTGTCCTTGGGCTTGAAGTTCTCGATGCGCACCACATAGTCGGTGACCTTATCGGCCGCCAGGGACTGGATGACTTCGCGCATGCCTACGCCGGTGATCATAAGGTGCTCGAGGACCTCGTTGACGCACCAGAAGCGGGAGCTGTCCTCCACACCTTTCATGCGGGGGACAAGGACTTTCTGATCGCGCTGGGACTCGGGGACGGAGGAGGCTTCTTTTAGGATGCGAGCGCCGGCCATGGAGAAGAGGCGGAGGTTTTTGGATTTATCGTTCTTGCGGGATTGGAAGGGGACGACATACCAGCGGACCATGAGGGCTTCGAAGAAGGGGAGGCCGGCGCCGGGTTTTTCGAGGTGGGGCTGGGTCATGGGTAAATCTTGCCAAATCGTCCGACATGCGCCATACGCCAGAATGCGCGCCGGCTCAACCTTTGGAGCTTCTGCGTTTAGTGCCCGCTTTCCCCTGCCGCCCATATAGATCTCCGGCGATGTGGATTGGCGCGCTAGAAGCTCACGGCCTATCTGCCAATACAGAGTAACAAGCTCCGCGTTGACAGCAGTTGCTGCGCGCACTCGAGCCGAATGGGTGCGCGCCTTGATCGTTTTCAGCAGCTTCTCGTATTTCGCGGAATTCATGGAATTCCTGACGGCGACCGAAACTGCGCGAGATCGGCAAAGTATCGGCGTATGCTCTCAAGACTGTGCGTGATCGCGCGTGCGGACCTCAACGATCCCGCCAGTGCCTCGATCCCGATCTCCGTGAACGCTCGAACGAGCCGCCGCGGCCTCGCCACCCCACTTCGCCGCTCGAAACCCACGGCCTCACAGCCCCGGAACACGAGCAAGAAGTCCGCCGGGAAGCGCTCACGCCGTCTCTCGACGGTCGCGCTAAGCGCGCTCAATCGGACTTGGAAGTATTTCGCCGCGTCGCGATCCAACAACACCTGGCGCCCTCGCGCGGGCCTCATCAAGGACTTCAGCGTTCCGGCCGCATCGGGTTTCCCCATGATCCCACCTCCTAAGCTAGAATGAATCGCTAGGAACGGACCGCGCCGCGCTGTTGTGCATCACTATACATCACTAACACGCATTTGTCAATAGGGGAAACATGCGCCAGAAATCGACCGGCGATCTTATTCGGACCTCGGCCTCGATACCGAAGGACCTCTACGAAAAGCTCGCCAAGCGGGCGGACGCCGAGCGCCGGTCCATCAGCAGCGAGATCGTCGTTCTTCTCGAGTTAGCGCTCGAAAAGACGGGAAAATAATTCCGGACCTACTATCACTTTCGGCCTGAAGGCCAAGAGCGCGGCGGGTGTGTTAAGTAGCGTCTAGCGTGCTAGATTCCGGGTCTCCAGCTACCACGCATCTATTTATATTCTCGAAGCTCATAGACTTTGGAGACCTCCGCACCGTCCCACTCAAAGGTCAAAAGCCCCGCCGGCCGGCACCGGCTCAGCGCCGTGGGCCGAAACACCGCCGCGCATTGCCCGCCCTTATGTCTCACGCTGTCGTAAACAATCCCGGAAGAACCCTCCTTCAACAACTCGCGGGCCAGGTCCTGCGAGGACGAATAATTCGTGCGGTGATAGAGGGCCGCGCGTTTCTTCCGCTGACCGCGAACATCGTGCAGGTCGCCGTCCAGATCGGCCGTCAAAACACGCATCTCAAGCCGCATGGGACCTTCCTTCGTCCGGCTCATGAACACGGCCCGGTGATGACGCGTCTCTTCGACGGCCGTCGCCAGCGTGCGGGCCGCATAGTAAACGCCGTGCTCTCCGTCGCTGAAGCGGCTGCCGTCCGGGTTCCGATAAATGAACGGCCTCATGATGTATCGGCTTCCCGCTCCCGTGGCTCGGTCCCGGCCCGGCACGAAAGCCACCTCCCCATCATCCTGGCGACGACCGTCACTGGTCATCTGCTCCACGCTGGATGTGATCTCCAAATCCTCGGCGTCCGCCACTTTTCCTAGAACGCGGTCCTCCGTGTAGCGGGTCGGGATGACCCTCCACGAAGGCGACCATCTCACCGCGCGCACTTCGATCATGACCACCCGCCCCGTTGCGCGTCGAGGTACCGCCGAACCACATACAGGTCGCTGACATGCCCGGACAGCATTCGGTCCAGCGCCGCCTTCCCCCCGAAGAGCGGCGCGGTGTTCGGCTTCTTGACCCAAGCATCCGCGGCGTCCTCGTCCGGAAGCAGGATGTGCAACGCCTTAAAGATCCCCAACAGATAAGAAATCCTCTCCAGGGTATCCATCGGCAGGCGTCCTTCCGCATCCTTCTTCCATTTGAAGAAAGTCGACCGAGCCGGCGCGCCCAGCAAGGTCAGCTGCTGCTCAACGTCCAAATTCCAGCGATCTGCGATTCGAAAAAACGCCTTCAAAGCCGGCTTGGAAGCCGTCTTTGGGTCCACTGTGCGGGCCAGCGCCTGCGTCGAGCTCACGGGAACCTCCTCAACTCTTTCAGTATAAGTCCAATTATGGACTTTGTCAAGTATTTGAGACAACTACTTCTCCGCCCGCATCGACGTCCTCCTGGCGGGCAGCGACGGCGCTTGGTTCTAGGGCCGCGTCATTTGTCCTCCAGTATTCTTTCAAGCTCGCCCGGCTCCGGAAACGCCCCCCGCAATTCTTGCGGCAGTTGATGTTCGAGCGTGTACGAGGCCACTCCGATCGGCGTTCCAGTCGCGAGCAGCGAGTACTCGACGACGACCTTATTTTTCGAGCGGCACAAGATCAGGCCGATGCTCGGCCGGTCATCCTCGTGCCTCATCTGCGCGTCGACGGCGGTCAGATAAAAGTTCATCTTGCCCGCGTGCTCCGGCCGGAACGCGCCCGCCTTCAGCTCGACGACCACGAAACACCGCAGCTTCAGGTGATAAAAAAGCAGGTCCATGAAGAACTCATCCCCGCCGACCTCGAGGGGCACCTGCCGCCCCACGAACGCGAAGCCGCGGCCGAGCTCCAGCAGGAACTGCTGCAAGCGCTCGATGAGCCCTCCTTCCAAGACCCGTTCATCGGCGTCCTTGCTCAGCCGGAGGAACTCGAGCGCGAAGGGGTCCTTAAGAACCTGCACCGCCAGGTCCGACTGCGCCGGCGGCAAGGTCCGCGTGAAGTTCGTGAGCGCCTTCCCCTGCCGGCCGTAGAGATCGGACTCGATCTGGTGGACAAGCACGTTTCGGCTCCAGCCGTTTCCGATGGCCTGGCGGGCATACCACTCTCGCGTATCCGCATGGCTCAGTTTGTCCAGAAGCGCGATGTTGTGATACCAGCTCAATTGCGCAAGCACCGCTTGCACAATTGGCTCCTGGGGCCAAACGGATGAAAAAGTCTGCATATATATGAGATTTCTAGGAGCAAAACCTCTCACATCCGGAAATTCGAGCTTTAGGTCCCGCGACAGCCTATCAACGACCTTCGTGCCCCATCCCTGCTCCTCCTTGCGCTTCAAGATCTCCCGCCCTATATGCCAGTAGAGCAGGACCAGCTCGCGATTGACCGCGACCGCCGCCCGCAGGCGCGCCTCCCGCACTCGGGTCTTGATGTTCTCCAGCAACCGCGCATATCCTTCGATTTCCATTTGGTCACGCCTTCCTCAAAAAAACGGGCTCGTTGCCGGCGGACTCCCGCGGCTGAGCCAACGACTACGCCCGCTTCTGCACGGTCCTCTCCTCCGCCGCGGTTGCCGACGACATCTCGGTCGCGATCGAGTACCACTGCTCCCCGGTGGGCCGCTCCCGCATCGACGTCCTGCTCGCGGGCAGCGACGGCCAAAACGACAACGGCCTCATCATCGAGCTCAAGGCCTGGGACAAGGCCGGCCTCTCCGAGATCGAGAACTCCGAAAGCATCAAAATCCGATCTTCCTCTTCGGCTCGGCCGGCGGCTCCATCAACTGCCGGATCGCGGCGAACACATCCCTGAACTGCGCGTCGTAGCGCCCCTCGAGCGCGTTGAGCCGTGCGATGAGCTGCCGCTGTTCCGCGAGGATGCCGCGAAGCCGCGTGAACGCCCGCATGATCTCGATATTGGCCGCGATCGCCCGCGGGCTGTTCAAGACGCTCGACAGCATGGCCACCCCGTGCTCCGTGAAGGCGTGCGGCATGGCCCGGTCCCCGCCCCATCTTGAAATGCCAAACTGGCATTTCAAGTTTTCCCACTCCGCGGGCTTAAGCTGGAACATGAAGTCCGCCGGAAAACGCAGCGCGTTTCGCTTCACGGCCCGGTTCAGCGCCCCGGTCTCCACGCCATAGAGCTCAGCCAGATCCCTGTCCAGCATCACCCGATGGCCGTGTAGCTGATAGATCAATCCTTCGATTTTCTTGATTTCCATACTTACCATACGACTGACCCCCCCAAAAAGTTGCATCCCCCCTTCATTTTCGTACCCTATCCCCGGTGATCATCTACCAGGACACGAAGGCCGGCTTCGTCGACGACATCACCAACAACTACTTCTCCGCCCGCATCGAGGACGCCTTCCTCAAAAAAACCGGGTCCCTGCCGGCGGACTCCCGCGGCTGGGCCAACGACTATGCCCGCTTCTGCACGGTCCTCTCCTCCGCCGCGGTTGCCGACGACATCTCGGTCGCCATCGAGTACCACTGCTCCCCGGTGGGCCGCTCCCGCATCGACGTCCTGCTCGCGGGCAGCGACGGCCAGAACGACAACGGCCTCATCATCGAGCTCAAGGCCTGGGACAAGGCCGGCCTCTCCGAGATCGAGAACATGGTCGTGGCCCCTCTCGGCGGCGGCATCGTCAAGCAGCACCCGAACCTGCAGGCGCGCCAATATAAGGGGATGATCATGCGCTTCAACCAG
>Ga0163144_10004399_pt1 | contig 31763 bp, 29 predicted proteins | sample OliLak19BULKMAT1_FD_123175 | JGI IMG/M metagenome (GOLD analysis project Ga0163144, IMG submission 123175) | Freshwater microbial mat bacterial communities from Lake Vanda, McMurdo Dry Valleys, Antarctica - Oligotrophic Lake LV.19.BULKMAT1 | ecosystem: Environmental > Aquatic > Freshwater >... | reverse complement strand
TGGACGGCTAGAAATTCTGTAGAGTTTCAATACGTAATACGATTTTGGTGCGATACCCAAGTGGTCTAAGGGGATGGTCTGCAAAACCATTATTCGCGGGTTCGAATCCCGCTCGCACCTCCAGTCTGAACAGGAAGGCCCCGGCGCATAGCGCCGGGGCCTTCCCTTTTTCGAGCATCGTCCCCTAGTAGACGATGCCCTTCTTCGCGGCCTGCGTCTTCAGCGCGTCCACCAGACGCGTGTCGAACGCGTCCGCGCGCTTCGCCCCCGGCTGATTCTTCAGCCAAGAGGCGCGCTCCAACGACAATCCGTCCATCTCCTTCTTCAGCGCCTTGCGCCGGGACGCGATCTCGTTAAGCTTCGCCTCGCGCTTATCGGCCGCGACGCCGCGAAGCTCGTCGGGCAGCTCGTCCTCCTTAACGTCCTTGAGCGCGACGCGGTTCTCCTCGACGGCCGCCGCGAGGTCCGACGAAGCGGCGAAGCCGGCGCGCGCCTTGTACTCCGCCCGCTCGGCCGCCGCCGGCGCCGACGCCATCCCACGCACCGCCGCCGCGAGCCGCCCCGACTCACGGGCCGCCTTGCGTCCGCCTCCGTACGCGAGGCCCGTCCCCTCGAGCTTGGCCGACAGCGCCGCCATCCTTGAATCGAACGGCGTCGCGACCGCGACCATGCCGCCGTCCTGCGGAACCGGCAGCAGCCGTCCCTCGCCGAGCCGCGCGATCATGCCGAACGCGGCCGCCGCCTCGCCGTCGTTCCCGCACTGAACCGAGTTCACGATGAGGCCGCGGCGCACCGCCTTTTGCATCACGGCCGAGAGCGTCGGAGATTCGGGGTAATCCTGGTGCGGGGCGGCATCGCCGACGAGATAGACGACCTTGAAGGTCTTCGTATCCTTGCTCCAGGCGATGCCCTCGATCGCGGCATCGAGGCCCGCGATCACGTGTTCGGGGCCATCTCCCCCGCCGTCGGCGGAAAGGCTCAGCAGATCTTTGTAGGTGTTATCGAGGTTTTCGGAGAGATCAAAAACCTTGGTGACATACGAATCGCCTTTGTCGCGGAACGCGACAAGCCCCATTTTAACTTTGGGGCCCGGGCGACCTTTCGCGATCTCGTTGGCGATCCCCCAAATGCGCTGCTTAGCGCCCTCAATGAGCCCGCCCATGCTCGACGTGGTATCGATAACAAACACCACTTCAACGTTGGGACGCGCGGCGCTTTGCGCCGCGCGGGCGTTATTCGACGTTAAGAGAGCCGTCGCGACGAGCGCCAAACAAATCTTCATTTCTTTATCCTCCTGGATAGAACGTCAAACCTGTGACTCCGCCCGTTCGCTCTTTGTTCCGTTCTCCTAGGCCTATTTCCTGCATGCATATGGGCCATCCGCCCCAAGGAGATTAAGGAGACTCCCCGGTAGAATCTCCTTATATGAAGACCATGAACGTGTCCCTCGTATTAATCCTGACGCTGCAGCCGTGCGCTCAGGCCCAAATGCGAGGAGCGAGGGCGGTATCGGGATCGTTGGTTCCGTCTATCAGCGCTCCCACCCTGAATTCCGGTCTTCCCGCGAGTTCTCCATTCGTCGCCGTTCAAAATCCATTGTCTTCTCCCTTACTCTCCGCTCCTTCCCTGACGCCCGCTCTATCTGCCATCATTAAGCCGTCCGCCGCGATAGCGGCGAACCCGGCCGTTCCCCACACCGCCGTTGCCGCCGTTGCCGTCGCCGCCAACGCCCAACCCATGGACCCCATCAAGCCCGCCGCCGCGCTCCCCCTTCTCCAGTCCGCCGCCGCGACGCCCGACTTTTCCGGTTCTTCTTTCGACGGTGAAGGCACGAAGCGGCCCGCGGCCGAGGCCGTTGCTGCAGGCGCGTCAGCCTCGGCTCCCAGCCTTTCCCTCCCCGTGAAGACCTTCACCCTCCCAAACGGCCTCAAGGTCGTCGTCCACTCGGACCACACGAGCCCCGTCGTCGCCGTTTCCGTCACCTATAAAGTCGGCTCCCAGAACGAAACCCCCGGCCTCTCCGGCTTCGCCCACCTTTTCGAGCACCTCATGGCCCAGGGTACGAAGTCCCTCAAGCCGCGCGAGATTTCCCAGCTCATCGAGTCCAACGGCGGCGTGCGCAACGCCTATACGATGCGCTCCAACACGACCTACCACTCCGTCGTCCCCAAGTCGGCGTTGAAGACCGTGCTCTGGGCCGAAGCGGAGCGCATGTCGACGCTCAACGTGGACGACCGCGCCCTCGCCCTGGAGAAGTCCGTCGTCCTCGAGGAGATGCGCCTTCGCTACATCAACTCCGCCTACGCCAAAGCCCGCGACGCCGGGATGGCCGAGACCGCGTTCGGACAGTGGGAGAACCGGCACACGACCATCGGGGAAGCCGCCGACGTCCGCAACGCCCGCCTCGAGGACGTCCGCGCGTTCTACCTCGCGCATTACGCCCCGAACAACGCCGTCCTCTCCCTGGCGGGAGACGTGACCGAGGAGGAGGCCCGCGAGCTCGCGGAACGCTTCTTCGGCCCGCTCGAGACTCGTACGATCGCCCCCACCCCCGACCTGACCGAGCCGCGCATGACCGGCGAAACCCGACGCGTCGTCGAGGACAAGTTCGCCAAGGTCCCTCTCCTGATGACCGCGTGGAACGCCCCCGAGCGCGGCACGCGTGATTATTGGGCGATGACCTTGCTCGGGGAAATCCTGGGCGCCGGCGAGGACAGCCCGCTCTACCGCGCCCTCGTCAAGGACGCCAAGATCGCGCTGTCGGCGAGCACCAACTTCCCCTGGTGGACCGGCCCGTTCAACCCCGGCGGCCCGGACCTGTTCGGCCTGATGACCACGATGAAGCCCGGCGTCGGCGCCGACGCCGTTTTGCGCCTGACCGACGAGGTGCTCGCGCGCATGGCCGGCGAAGGCCCCTCCGACGCGCAGCTCGCCGCCGCGAAGACGACGCTGGAGCTGTCGTGGACCAAGGACCTCGAGCAGCTGATCGACCGCGCCAAGACCTTGGGCTCCTACGCCGCGATGGTCGGAGATCCCGCGGACCTCTCGCGCGACTTCGCGCAGCTCATGTCCATCACGCCGGGCGACATCAAGGCCGTCCTGAATAAATGGATCGTGGGCAAGGGCCGCGCCGTCGTCGAGGCGCGCCCGACGCCCGAGCTGGCACTCGCCGCCGACGTCGCCACCCCCGCGGTTCCCGAGCAGAAGCCCCGCCCCGAGGGCGACCCTCGCCCCGAGCTCGACGCCCAGCGCGCGGCCCAGGTGCCGGCTCTCGAGCGCTTCACCTTATCCAACGGCCTGAAGGTCGTGTTCACGCGCGACGCCCGCCTGCCGCTGCTCGAGGCGCGCCTCTCCATCCCCGCCGGCCGCACGTCGGAGCGCGCGGGCGAGGACGGCCTGTCCGCCGCGGCCTCGGAGCTCCTGCTGCAGGGCGCCGAGGGCCGCGACGCGCGCGCCTTGTCCGCCGCGTTCGCCGGGCTCGGCTGGAAGCTCCAGGTCGGCCGCGGCCTCGAGACCTTGAACATCGACGCCGCGGGCCTCTCGCGCAATGCCGCCGACTTCTTCACGGAGCTGGCGCTCGTGCTCTCCAAGCCGACCTTCCCCGAGGACGAGGTGTCCCTCTGGAAGGAGAACAAGGTGACGGAGATGAAGATCCAGCGCTCGAAGCCCGACTTCATGGCCTCCGAGAAGATGAAGGCCGAGCTGTTCGGCGAGCATCCTTACGGCAGGCCCGCCCTCAGCGACGCGCAGATCGGCGCGATCACCCGCGAGAAGACGGCCGCGTTCGCGCGCCGCGCGCTCGCCGCCGACGGCGCGACGCTCGTGCTCGCCGGCGACGCCGATCCCGTCGCGCTGCGCGCCGCGCTCGAGGCGGCGTTCTCCGGCTGGACCGGCGCGTCCGACGCCGCCGAGATTCCCGCGCTTCCAGCACAGGGCGACGCGCGCCTGGAGCTCGTCGATCGCCCCGGCTCCAAGCAGGCGAACCTCACGGTCTCCCAAGTGATCGGCCTGCGGCCGACCGACCCCGACTACCTGGCCTTCCTCGTCATGAACCAGATCCTGGGCGGCTCCGCGACGTCGCGGCTCTTCCTTAATCTGCGCGTGGCGAAGGGCTACACGTACGGCTCCTACTCGCGCCCGCAGGTCCTCGAGAAGAGCTTGCTCTGGACCGCCTCGGCCGAGGTACGCAACGAGGTGGCGGGGCAGGCCCTCGCCGAGATGAACAAGGAGATCGCGGGCATGCGCGACGGCCTGGTGCCTGAGGCGACGCTCGCGTCGGTCAAGCGCTACCTTGCCGGCCTCTTCCTCCTCAAGCTGTCCTCGATCGACTACCAGGCCGACTCGCTGGCCGGCTTCGAGCGCAACAAACAGTCCGCCGAGCGCGAGATGGCCTCCTACCTGGAGCGCTTAAACGCGCTCACCCCCGAGGACATCCGCCGCGTCGCCCGAACCTACCTCGACCCGTCCAAGATGGTGACGGTCGCCGTCGGCGACGAGTCCTCCCTCCGCCCCGCCCTCAAACCCTAAATACTGTCCGCTTTTTGGTGTCAGGCATGCCGACCGGACAGTATTTTAGACAAGACCGAAGGGCCTAGAGATCGATAGGCCTAAAGTCCTTTTTTTACTTGACTCCTCAGCGGGCCTTTGCTGAAATCGGGTCGTCGCACACCTGGTGAGGAGGACTTACTAATGAAGAGAATCATCGTTTCGGCGATCGCGCTCGCGGCCGCCCTGCGGCTGGCCGTTCCGGCCGTCGCGCAAGTCGACGGGCAGGTCATCTACGGCACGGACGACCGCATCGACCTTTACCAGACCGAGAACTCCAAGCTCAAGGCCATGGCGGACTCGACCGTGGCCCTCATGCAGGCCGGCGCGGTGAAGACCGAAGGCGCCGTCTGCCGCCTCACGACCGAGCCCTATGGCACCGGCAACGGGCTGTGCAAGGACGAGCCCTTCTACGACCAGGTCACCGCCGCCTTCTGCTCCGGCTCCCTCGTCGCCCCCGACATCATCATGACGGCCGGCCATTGCATCACGTCCGAGTCCGCCTGCACGGGCACGAAGTTCGTGTTCGGCTTCGCGGTCAAGGAGAAGGGCAAGATGCCGCTGACGGTCGCGGCCAGCGACGTGTACGGCTGCAAGAAGCTCCTCGGACGCGAGCAGGTCAACGACGGCGCCGACTGGGCGCTGATCAAGCTCGACCGGCCGGTGAGCGGACACGTGCCGCTGAAGCTCAACATGACGGGCGTGATCGCCAACAAGACGCCCATCGTCGTGATCGGCCATCCGGCCGGCCTGCCGACGAAGATCGCCGGCGGCTCCGAGGTTCGTGACGCGTCCTTGAACGGCTACTTCACGGCCAACCTGGACACCTACGGCGGCAACTCCGGCTCGGCCGTGTTCAACGCGAAGACCGGCCTCATCGAGGGCATTTTGGTCCGCGGCGAGAACGACTACGTGTACCGCGGCGGCTGCCGCGTCTCCAACGTCTGCACGGCCGACGGCTGCCGCGGCGAGGACGTGACGAAGGTCAGCTCGGTGACGGACAAGCTGCCGGGCGCCGTTCACCGCGACCGCGTGGCCGAGATGGGACCGTCGTTCGCGTCGCTGATGAAGGCGATCGGCGCGGCCGCCGACTCCGCCTCCGTCCAGGCGCCGAGGCCCTAACATTCTTCTCGGGACCGAGTCGCCGCTTCCAGCCTTGCGCGCAAGGCTGGAAGCGGTGCCGGCCGAGCAGGACGGCAAGCCGGTCTTCGTCCTGCGAGATCTCGAGGAGCTGACGGACAAGCCCCTCGCCCTGTCGGGCGGCGGGATGCTTCTCGTCTCCCTCCTCGACGGCCAGCGCACCGCCGCGCAGCTGCGCGACGAGTTCCTCAAGAGTTCCGGCGCCGTCCTCGAGCTCCCGGTCATCCTGGATCTGGTCAACGCCCTCGACGAGGCGGGCTACCTGGAGACGCCCGCCCTCGCCGAGAAGCGCAAGAAGGCGTTCGAGTATTTCCGGGCCGACCCCAAGCGTCCCGCCGTCTTCGCCGGGCCGTCTTATCCGGCGCAATCGCTCCCGCTGGCCGGGAAGCTCGGCGGCTACTTCACCGCGGAGAACGGCCCGGGCAAGGACCGGTCCGTCGAGCCGGAGAAGCCGGCGCCCCTGGGCCTCATCGCCCCCCACATCGATTTCACGCGCGGGGGCCCCGCGTACGCCTGGGCGTATCAGGCCCTCTCCGAACGAAAGGCGCCGGACATCGTCGTGGCGTTGGGCGTCGCGCACGTCTCGCCCGATTCGCCGTGGGTGTTCACACCCAAGAGCTATGAGACGCCGTTCGGCCCGATGGCCGTCGACGATCCCCTCTACGAGAAGCTGTCGTCCCGCGTATGGTACGAGCCGCGCGCCGACGAGTGGGTCCACAGGAACGAGCATTCGCTCGAGTTTCAGGCCGTCTGGCTCAAGTACCTCTGGCGCGAGAAGGCGCCGAAGTGGATCCCCATCCTCGTCTCGAGCTTTGAGCGCTTCTCGCCTGAGGAGTCGCCCTCCAAGATCCCCACGATCGAGAAGGCGATCAAGGACTTCGGGGAGGTGCTCAAGGCCGAGATCGCCTCCGGGCGCTCCGTCACGATCCTGTGCGGAATCGACCTGGCGCACGTGGGCCTGCGCTTCGGCGACGATTTCGAGATCACGCCCGACGTCGAGAAGAAGATCGAAAGCGAGGATCGCCAATCGCTGATCGACGCGCTATCCCTCGACGCCGACGGCTTCTACAAGTCCGTCGTCGCCAACGGGCACCCGCGAAAGGTGTGCGGCCTATCGGCGCTCTATACCGGTTTGCGCTTAATGAAGGCGATCGGCGCGACCAAGCCCGGCCGCTTGCTCACGTATGGCCAAGCTCCCGACCCCGCGGGCGGCCTGGTCTCCTTCGCCTCCGCGATCTTCGACGCGTAACGGCAGCGACTCGCGATGGCCGGCTCCGAGGGGTCACCATCTCCCTCCCCGCCCCGTATCGGCGTTACTTCGCGGACGGTATATACGTGCGGACGGGCTCGGACTGGCCTTTGACGTCCATCGGCGCGGCTTCGGTCCAGGAGTAGGCGTCGCCGACGCGATCGCGCGTCGCCTTCGAGACGAGCGCGGCGACGCCGTGGATCTTGGTCAAGCCCTCGATCCGCGAGGCGAGGTTGACCGCGTCGCCGATGGCGGTGAATTCGAGGCGCCGGGTGGGCGAACCGATGTCCCCCACCACGACGGGCCCCGTGTGCACGCCGATGCCGATGCGCAGGACCGGCTCGCCGCGCGCCGCGCGGGCCGCGTTGATGCCGATCAGCTCGGTCTGCATATCAAGCGCGCAGGCGACGGCATTGCGGGGATGCGCGGCGTCGGCGACGGGGGCTCCGAAGTAGGCCATGATTCCGTCCCCGATAAACTTATCCAGCGTCCCGCTGTGCCGGAAGACGGTCTCCACCATGCGCTCGTGATACTCGTTGAGCATGGCGACGACCTGCTCGGGCGCGAGCTTCTCGGACAGGGCCGTGAAATCGCGGATGTCGGAGAACAGCACGGTCACCTCGCAGGATTTCGCCGCGGCATCCTGCTCCCCGTTCCTGACCTTGTCCATCACCGCCGAGCAGAAGTAGCGGCCGAGCTTCTCGAGCTTGAGGCCTTCATGGGAGACGCTCGCGATGAGGAAGTGGACGCGCCCGACGAGATGCCAGGCGGCGGCGGCCGCGCCCGCGAGGACGATCAGGGCCGCGGCCTGGGGCCCCGCGGGAATCCCGGCCGATCGCATCAGCGCAAGCTGCAAGACGATCCCGACCGAGGCGACCGCGGCGGTCAGCCGGCGGTCGAGCGCGAGCGCCGCGAGCATTGTAAAGGCTCCGTACAGGCCCAACGCGAAGCTGGCGGTGCCGGCGGCCGACGGGGAGACCGGCAGCGAGGCGCTTTGGATCCACCACACCATCGGCGCGTCGACGAACGCGAGCGCGAGCCCCGAGGCGCGGTGCAGCGCCGGCCGGCGCCAGGCCGCGAGCGCCAACGCGGCCGCGAGAGCGGCGTAGACGGCGAACATCGGGATGATCAGGCGCCAGTCGCTCTCGCTTCGCGCGAGGCCGAGCCAGAGCGCGACCCCGAATATGGACGCCACGCAGGCCAGGCGGATCGCGCAGAGCCGGCGCGCGTTGCGGCGGCGCTCCTTGTCGAGCGCGCGCTCTAGGATCCCGGCGGTCGTGTCGGCGCCGCGCATCAGCCGATCATGAAATCGAGCACGAGCCACGCCGCCATGAACACCGCGAGCCCGAGGCGCGCGACGGTGCCGACGAGCAAACCTAGGCCGGCCCCGACGCCGCTCTTGAGAGCATCGTTCATGGCCTTGCGGTCGAAGATCATCTCGAAGGCCGCCGCGCCCGCGACCGCGCCGACGATAAGCCCGAGAGGGCCGAGCAGGAGCCCCGCGACGGCGCCGAGCCCGGCTCCGAGCACCGCCCAACGGCCGCCGCCGAAGCGGCGCACGCCGAACACGCCGCAGACGACGTCGACGACGACCGTCAAGATCGAGAGGAGCGCCAGCGCCCCAATGGTCCACAGGGACACGTAGCCGGGGAGCAGCCACCGGTGCAGGATCGCCGCGACGAGGATCAGCGGCGCTCCGGGCAGCGCGGGCAGGACCGCGCCGGCGACGCCGGCGAGGACGAGGATCGCGGTCGCGGCCCAGACGATCTCGGGGCTCATATCAGGCTCCGGCGCAGCAGGAAGAGGCCGAAGGCGAGGAACAGCGCGATGGTCGCGCGGGCGCAGAAGGCGGCGACGCGCTCGCCGAGCGGGAGCGGAGCGTCGTTGGCCAGGAGCTCGCCATCAAGGAACCGCGGCCCGCGCCGTCCGCGGCGCAGCCAGCCGTTGACCGCGAGCACGGCGCCGCAGCCCGTGAAGACGACGCCGCCGAGCAGGGCCTCGCGGCCGGTCTCTCGCGCGACGAATGGCCCGCGTCCGGTCGCGGCGGCGGCGAGCAGGACCGCCCCGAGTGCCGCGAAGAACACCCCGCCCGCGCGGTACATGACCGTCAGGCGCCGGCGCCGCGAGGGCTCGTCGCGCGCGGGCTCCGGCGCGCGGACGGCGGACCGCCACTGGCGATCCCAGGACAGGGCGTCCTCGGCCTTGACCCGCGCGGCGGCGGCGAGGGAGATCCCCATCAAGGCGAATTGCGCCCCGGCGAACGCGGCCCACGCGCGGGAGATATCCAAGCTAATCGTGCTTGAACCACATGAACACGCCTATGCCGACGAACAGGGCGGCGGCGCCGCGGCGGATGTAAATCTCGGGGACGAGCCGGACGATTGCTTCACCGAAGAGCACGCCCAGCCCGGTCACGGCGGCGAGGGCGGCCGTGCCGCCGAGAAACACGGACAGCGGCTGCTTGGTCGAGGCGGAGAGGTTGACCGCGGCGAGCTGGGTTTTGTCGCCCATCTCGGCGAGGAAGAGGGTCACGAACGTCGTGGCGAAGACGCGGAGGTCCATCCGCCGATTATAGGCTTTTCGGCACGGGAAGGTCTTCGGGGGTAGGGACGCGAGCCTGGGCCCAGACCGCGGCGAACTGGCCGCCGAACGCGCCGACCTCGCCGACGGCGGTCGTGAAGAGATCGTTCTCGAAGTTGAACATTTCGGCGTTCTGGGAGAAGTTATAGGAGCCGCTCATGAGCAGGGCTCCGTCGACGATGATGTACTTGTGGTGCATGGCGCCCAGGCCCGCGCGTCCGCCGCTGAGGCGCAGCTCGACGCCGCCATTCGACAGCGAGAGCATCGCCGGCGAGCGCCGCGCCTGCGAGGAGTCGCCGACCACGCGCACGACGACGCCGCGCGCGCGCGCCTTGATCAGGGCATCGGCCACGGGCTGGGAGTAGAAGCTGAACATCGCCACGTCGATCGTGGACTTCGAGCGGCCGATCATGTCGAGGACCATGGCCGCGACGCCGCCCTGAGGCGAGAACACATAGCGCGGATACCGTCCGCCGCCGAAGGTCACGGGGCTCAGCGGATCGGCCGGCGGCGCTCCGACCCCGCCCTTCTCGAGGGACCACATCCAGTGCCAGTTCCGCGTGAAGCCGTCGATGAGGGCCTTGTCCGCCTTGAACACCGCGTTCTCGAAATTCTTCTCATCGGCCGAGGGCGTCCAGTTAAACGAGCCCGTCATGAGAAACTCGCTGTCCATCACCGCGTACTTGTGGTGCATGATGCCGAAGGAGCCCGCGCCGTCGAGCACCTTCGTGGGAATCCCCGCGGCCAGGAGCGACTGGTATTCCGCGGAAGGCCCCGACCCGGCGCCGGGCGCCGCGGGCTTCGTGTGGCTTTCGTCGTAGATGAGCCGGACGTCCACGCCGCGCGCCTTCGCGCGCACGATCGCCGCGGCGACGGCGGGCAAGCGGATGTCGTAGAGCGCGAGCAGCAAGGTCTTCTCGGTCAGGTCGATCGCGGCGACCAAGGAGGCGGGGATGCGATCGGGGCCGCTGAACTGGACGCCCTTGAACGAAACCCCCTTGAACTTGACGGACGGGACGCGCGGCGCGGCGGCGAACCCGGGAAGAGCGGGCGCGGGGCGCAAAGCGGGCCCGGCGAGCGGCAAAGGAAGGGCGGTGGACCAGGCGGCGTCGGGAAGGCTCGCCCGACACGGAGAGCCGGCGGCCAGCAGGAGGGCGAGGACGCCTCCTAGGATCTTCACACCGCGAGGATAGGCCTTTCTGCATAGGTCCACATGGGCCGACGGGCCCATGGCCTCATAGGTCCAAAGGCCTAGGCACGCCGGCCCGTAGGACTGCTAGGATAACGCGCGTGAAGCCTCCCAGGGAATGGTCCGTCTATCTCGTGCGCTGCGCCGACGCGAGCCTGTACACCGGCATCGCCAAGGACGTTAAGGCGCGCGTCACGGTCCACAATTCCGGCAAGGGCGCCGCGTACACGCGCAGCCGCCGCCCCGTGCGCCTGATCTACCACAAGACAGGCCTGACCCGCTCCGCGGCCCTCGTGGAGGAGGCCCGGATCAAGTCGCTCGAGCGCGCCGAGAAGCTCGCCTTCCTTAAGAAGGCCGCCCGGACGATGACGAAGATCGCCGGCGCCCTGTCGCTGCTCTGGACCTTGGCCGCCCCCGCGGGCGCGGTGCCGCGCTTCGACAAGGACGCCCAGATCAGCATCGCGTCCGCGACGGCCCAGGCGTTCACGGGCGACACGGGCGTGGGCGCCTACGCGCCCTTGCGCATGTACTATCTTCCGGCGATCTCGAGCGGCGCGCCGCACGCGAGCTCCGGGACGGCGATCCTGTCGGCGACGTCGGTCGACGGCATCACGTGGACCAAGGAAGCGGGCGTCCGCGTGGACACCAACACCGTCCCCTCGATCGGGGCGAGCTCGATCACGGCGGCCTCGCTGCAGCCGCTGACGGGCGGCGGCTTCCGCATGCTTTACTCGATCGTCTCGACGACGGGCGCCTTCCGCATCCACAGCGCGACCTCGGCCGACGGCCTGGCCTGGGCCAACGAGGTCTCGACCGCGGTCGACGGCGGCGCGGACTTCGTGGGTTCGCCTCGCCTCATCGTCCTCAACTCCGGGGACTGGCGGATGTTCTACGTCCGCGACTTCAACGGCGGAGACAACCTTGCCGACCGCCGCATCTTCACGACGCGCTCGACGGACCAGGGCGTCACCTGGGGCGCCTCCTCGGTGGTGCTGACGACGGCCGCCTACGAGACCGGGGCCGCCAAGCTGACGGACGGCACCGTGCGGCTTTTCTTCACGCAGCCGATCAGCGCGGGCTCGAGCGCCACCTTGATCATGAGCGCCCTGTCGAGCGACGCCCTCGCGACCACCTTCACCCAGGAGGTCGGCGCGCGCGTCTCAACGCCCGTGATCACGGGAGCCATGTCCTTCCCCGTGCCCGTACGCTCCACGGACTCCTTCCGCTGGCGGCTCTACTACTCCTTCTACGAGACCGGCAAATCGACGGGCGACATCCATTCGGCCCTGACCGGCTCGCCCGCTCCGGTCCTCGTGACGCCCGCGACGATCTTCCGCACGGCGACCGCGGCGGCGCTCACGATCACAGGCGAGGTGTTCTCCCCCATCGCGGGCGCTTCCGCGATCTCCATCTCGCGCAACGGGACGACGATCATCGGAACGAGCCCCGCGCGCGCCGACGATCAGCGCCTGAGCGCGACCTTCGCGACGCAGAACCAGGCGCTCGGCACGTGGGACCTCACGACCACCAACTCCGACGGGGTCTCGACGACCTTGCCCAACGCGGTCACGATCGACTTCGCGCCCGGCACCGTCGGCCTGATGGACAACCTCCTGCGCCCGCGCACGGGCGGCGCCACGCTCATCACCGTCACCACCTTCAACCTGGGCCGCGTCTCGGTGCGCGTCTATGACTCCGACGGCCGCCCGGTCACGACGATCTTCGAGGGCGACCACGCCGAGGGGACGTTCACCTTTTCCTGGAACGGCCGCAACGCGGCGGGCGCCGTCGTTCCGAGCGGCCTCTACTTCGTGGCGGTCCACGGCCCGAAGATCAACCTTAAGAGCAAGATCGTCGTGATCCGATGACCAAGCTTCTCCTCGGCCTGGCCCTGCTGCTGCCCGCGTCCGCGGGCGCGATGGGCTCTCCCACCTTGCGCCGCGCGCTGTCCGCGCGCTCGGCCGCGATGGCGGACTCCTTTTCCTCGGTGGACGGCGGGATCTCCTCCTTGGGCGTCAATCCCGCCGGCATTGCCGCCGCTAAGCGTCCCCAGCTGGACTCGATGTTCACGAGCGGCGTGCTCGACGACTCATTCGGCTTCATCGGCTGGGCGCAGCCGCTGCCGCTGGGCGTCTTGGCGACGGGGGTCTCCTATTACGACGGCGGCAAGGTGGACCTGCACCTGACCGGGGGCGTCAACGAGAGCCGCACCGCGCAGCAGGACTTCGTGGGGCACCTCGCGTACGCCTTGCCCCTGCCCGGCGGCTTCTCGGCGGGCGCGACGGCCAAGTTCTTCCGCTTCGAGCTCGCTCAAGAGGCGCGCACCACGGGCTTCGCCGGCGACTTCGGCGCGCGGTGGATGACGCCCGTCAAAGGCCTCGCGATCGGCGCCGCGGTCCAGAACGCGGGGCCGGCCGTCAAGTTCGAGGTCGAGACCGACCCGCTTCCCCTCACGACGCGCGGCGGAGCCTCCTGGTCCTGGACGAGCGCTCCGCGTCCCACGGGCGGCACCAGCAGCGAGGCCCTGAGCGACCTGTCCGCCACCCATGTCATCCTCTCGGCCGATGCCGTCAAAGTTCGCGACGAGGCCCTCATCGGCGCGCTCGGCTCCGAGATGTCGATGGACTTCGGCTCCACCACGCTCGCCCTGCGCGCGGGCTGGCGGCTCAACTCCGACAACGCGCGCCTGACCATCGGCATCGGCATGCGCGAGGGACGCTACTCGCTCGACTACGCGATGGCGGAGAAGCGCTCCCTCGGGCAGACCCACCACGCCGGCTTCGGCGTGCGCTTCTAGAAAAATGACGCGCCGCCGGCGGCCTTTCGGGCCGGCCTGGCTTTGGGTCGCGGCCGCGCTTCTCGCTCTGACCGGCGTCGGCTGCCTCTGGCTCGCGGCGCAGGCCGAGCGCAAGCTGTCCTCTTTGGTCCTGGGCGGCCTAGGCGTGAGCTTCTCGACGCGCATCTGGGCCGCTCCCTTTTCGATCCGCGACGGCGCGCGCGCCGAGGCCCAGCGCCTTCCCGAGCGGCTCGACCGCCTCGGCTACCGGCGCACGGAAAACCCGCCGCTCAAGGGCGAGTATCGCTGGGCGCCGCCCGAGCTCACCGTCTACCTCCACGGCCACCGCATCCCGGGCTCCGAGCAGCAGGAGGCCGTCTACATCCTGAAGCGCGCCGACGAGGGACAGTGGAGCATCTTCGACGGCCTCGGCGGCCCGGTCCCCGAGATCCGCCTCGAGCCCGAGCTGGTCGTCGAGCTGGCGGGCGAGAAGTCCGAGCGGCGCGAGCCCGCCTCCTGGGAGCAGATCCCTCCCACGCTCAAGGACGCGGTCGTCGCCACGGAGGACAAGCGCTTCTGGAGCCACCACGGGATCGACCCGCGCGCGATGGCGCGGGCCCTGCTCGCAAACCTTCGCGGCCGCCAGCTGCAGGGCGCCAGCACGATCACCCAGCAGCTCTCGAAGAACCTCTTCCTGACGCCGCGCCGCACGCTGGGCCGCAAGCTCGCGGAGGCGGCGCTCTCGCTCTATCTCGAGCTGCGCCTCGACAAGCAGCGCATCCTGTCGCTCTACCTCAACCACATCTACCTGGGCCAGGACGGGCCCGCGAGCGTGATGGGCGTGCGCTCCGCGGCGCGCCACTACTTCTCCAAAGAGGTCTCCGATCTTTCCTTGCCCGAGTCCGCGCTGATCGCGGGCGTGATCCGCGGGCCCGGCGTCTACAACCCCTTCCGCGATCCCGCGGCGGCGAAGGCCCGCCGCGACTTCGTGCTGCGCCGCATGCGCGAGGAGGACAAGATCTCCCCGCTCGAGCTCGAAGCCGCGCTCGACGAGCCGCTGAAGCTGACGCGCGGCACCGCGCCCGAGGACCGCCGGGACTCCGCATATTACGCGGCCGAGGTGGTGCGCCAGCTGGTGCCGCGCTACGGCGGCGACTCCCTCTACCGGCATGGCCTGTCGATCCACACGGCGATGGACCCGGTCCTTCAGACGCAGGCGCGCCGCGCGCTGTCCGCCTCCAAGCACCAGGCCGCGCTGGCGGTCATCGACCCGCGCGACGGCTCGGTCCTGGCGCTGACGGGCGGCCGAAGCTTCAGCGAATCCCAGTTCAACCGGGCGACGCAGGCGCAGCGCCAGCCGGGCTCCGCGTTCAAGCCTTTCGTGTTCGCGGCCGCGATCAAGATGAACCTGACCCCCGCGACGATCCTGCGCGACAAGCCCAAAACTTGGCCGGGCTCGGGCAAGGGCTGGTCCCCCTCCAACTACGAGGGCGTCTATCACGGCACCACGACGATGCGCACGGCCCTGGCGCTCTCCCTCAACGCGGCGACGCTCGACCTGGCGGAGCGCGTGGGCATCAAGCGCGTTCAGGACATGGCGCGCGCGTGCGGCATCACGAGCCCGATGCGAGGCGACCTGGGGCTGGCGCTGGGCGCCTCCGAGGTCGGCCTGCTCGAGCTCGTCAGCGCCTACGAGCCCTTCGCCAACGGGGGCGTGCGCCCCACGCCGCGCCTCATTACCTCGGTGGTGGACTCCGACGGCGTGGTGTTCGAGGCGGCCCCTCCGTCCGTCACGATCGCCTTCGACCCGGCCGTGGCCTACGTGATGAACTCCCTGCTCGAGAGCGTCGTGACCGCGGGCACGGCGAGGAGCCTTAAGAGCCTGGGCGTGAGCTTCCCCGCGGCGGGCAAGACCGGCACGACCAACGACGGCCGCGACGCCTGGTTCGTGGGCTACACGTCCTCGTTGGTCGCCGGCGTCTGGGTGGGCGACGACCAGAACCGGGCGCTCAAGCTCACGGGCGCCAAGGACGCGCTGCCGCTATGGGCGGCGTTCATGAGGGAGGCGTCCGCCGACCGCCCGGGCGAGCCCTTCACGCGGCCCGAGACCGTGCTCGAGGTGACCGTCTGCCCCGCGTCGGGCATGGTGGCCCGCTCGGGCTGCCCGGGCAAGCACTCCGAGCTGTTCATCGCCGGCACCGAGCCGCGCAGCGAGTGCGCCCTGCACCGCGGCGGGATCGTGGGCTGGCTTCAGCGCATGCTCGGCAAGGACCCGTCCCGTTAAGGCGTCCAGGACTAGGCGCGGTCCCGTTCGGGGGCCTTGCGAAAGTATACCCCTCGGTGTATACTTCGGGCATGACGAAAACCATTACGCTCAAAGCCCTTCGCCCTGAGCTCCCCCATGTCGCGGACGCCATTGAGGCCAAGTGGGATCGATATATCGTCACTCGGCACGGGCATCCCGTAATGATGCTAATCAGCCCCGAGGACTACGAAGGGCTGCTTGAGACTATTGAGGTGCTTTCGGATAAAACTGCCGCCAAGAGGATTCGAAAATCCTGGAAAGAGGCGCGGGCCGGCAAGACCGTCTCGCTGGAAGCGCTCCGGCGCAGATTAGAAGGTGCATAGAGTCGAGCTGAGCCGGCAAGCGGAGAAGGACCTCGAAAAGGTCTTCCGGTCCGATAAGAAGCTTTATCAGCGCTTCATAAACGCGCTCCAGGCCATCTCGGTAAAACCGATGGATGAAGGCAAGCCTCTTCATGGCGAGCTCAAGGGATTGCGGTCATACCGCTTTGGAAGCTACCGGATTCTGTATGAGGTGCGGCACGGCCAACTGCTCGTGATTATCATCGATCTTGGCCATCGACGTGACATCTACAAGTGAAGCCTGCAAGGTGCGGCAAAAAACCGTTAAAATGACCGGAGAATCCCCCCGTCCCTGACGCGCAGAGGTTTTCGACGATGATCATTCAGGCTCAATCGGTTCCGAAATCAATCGCGGCGGGAGCATGCCTGTCTCTCCTCGCGATCCTTCTCGGCTTCTCCCTTGGAGGCGCCTTCGGCGCCGTCGAGGCTCCGATCAAGAAGCATCTGGACGACTCCGGCTCCGCCGTTTTGGAATCCGTCTACAAGGGCGACGCGGCGGCGAAGGACGCCGTCGTGAAGAAATCCTGGGAGTATCTGAAGCGGGCGCACATGCACGGCGGCGCGATCGGCACGGGAGCCTTGCTCTACTCGCTCTTCTGGTTGTGGGCCGGGCTCAAGGCGCCCGGCATCGGAAGCACCGGCGCCGCCAAAGAGTCGCTGTCATTCATCGCGATTCCGGGCGCGGGCCTATCGATATTGGGCCTGTGCGGCACGATCATTTCCGTCGTCAAAGCCGGTTTCTCAACCGAGGCCGCGCGGTGATAAAGCCGAGCCTGCTGCTCGCGCTGCTGCTGGCCCTGCCCGCCGCGTCCCAAGAGATTCCCGAGATCCCGAACCGCTACCAGGTCTCCGGCTACGTGGCGAGCAAGAAGCCCGTGTACGACCGCAAGGTGTTCAACGCGACGATGACCATGGCGGGGCTGCAGCGCATCCTGCTCGCGCCCGGCGAGAGCGACCGGCATAAAGCGCAGGCGACGGAGTTCTGGAACGCCAAGATGACGGAGGCCTACTCCCGCCCGCGGCACGAGTTCTGGGACGCGGCGGACAACTCGTTCGATCTCATCGAGCAGTCGTTCGACGAGACCGCCGGAACGGCGAGCAGCCGGCGCTACGCTATCTTCACGATCTACGCGAACCTGCTGGCCCAGGTGCGCGGCTCCGTGATCGACGCGCCCGACGACAAGCAGTACCGGACCCGCTGGATTCGCATGCGGATTCTCGCGGCCAGGGGCATGAGGGATAAGGACGTCAAGCTGGCGGAGGCCTTCGAGCGCTTTCAAAAGCTGCGCAGGCACCCGGACGGCGCCGCGCTGAAGGCGCAGGCGGCTAAGGCTCATCAGAAGATCCGCGCGGCGCACGCCGGCGAGGCGGCGAAGCTCGATGGGATATGGGAGCTCTGCCTCCGGCTGGAGAAAGGCCAGGCGGAGGAGCAGGCCGTCCTCTCGGGCCAGCTCAAGGGGCAGCGGCGGGCTCCTCAGCTGGAACGGAAGCTGATGCGCTACGCCGACGAGGTCTTCGACTACCGCATGCACACGATCTGGGCGTGCGAATACCCGCGCCTGGTCGAGGAAAGCCTCGGCAAGAACGCCGCCGTGAACTACGGCCTGCCCCCCGAGCCGGTCCGCGTCGGCTGGCCCGAGGTCTAGGCTACGCGCCAGCCCGCGTAGCACTTCCGGATCGCCTTGCGGGATTCGTCCATGAGGCCTTCGGCCGCGTCCATCTTCTTCGCGGTCATCGCGGCGGGCCAGCAGCGCAGGTCGACGTCGAGGTCCACGCGCGGGAGGCCGTCCACGACCGATAGGAAGTAGGACTCGTTCGCGTTCGGCATGCCTTTGACGCGCCGCGGAGCGCCGCCCGCAGCCCTGGCGTCGCCGCGAGTTTCGCGGTACAATCCGCGGGTGACGCGCGAGCGATCGCGTGGGGCCGGTTCGTCTTCGTTGGGGCGTCCGCAGCCGCGCATCTGATCGATCCGCGCTCGCGCGAGGTCCGTTGCCCGAGACGGGATCGTGCACGGGCAGGGGGAATGGGATCCGCCGGGCGGCTGGCGGCCATTTCAGGTAGCGCTGGCCACCGGGCTCTAAATCCTACGGGGCGGCGGCGAAAGCCCGCGCCGTGACCTCGGTGCAGAGCTTGCGGTAGATCCCGAGGATGCTGAACACGCGCATATCCGTGCGCACGTCGTAGATCCCCGCGACGTCCGGCTTGGATTTCTTGATATCGGCGAGCGCCTTCGAATAGCCGCCGTTGCCGATCGCCCCCGTGATGCTCGTGCCGCGCACGTCCGCGGTGATCGGCACCGACAGGCCGTGCTGGCAGGAGCTTCCCTTCACGAGGCCCAGCTCGCGGGCGCCCTTGGGCCGCTCGCGCGGAGTCATCGTCACGAAGGACAGAGGGCCCTCCGTGTCGTAGAACAGGACGAAGTTGCCCGGCGGGATCAGGCCCGGCGTCGCGGTCTCCTCGTCGCCCTCGCCCCGAGCCGCGGCGGAAGACGCCAGCGCGACGAGCAGGACGGCGGACGTCAGGAGCCTCACAGCTTGGCGACCTTGCCCGTCAGGACCGTGCAGACCTTCGAATAGAGCCCCAGGACGTAAGCGTTGACCTTCACGTCCGCGCGCACGTCATAGAGGATGCCGTCGCGCGTTCCGAGCGCGTTCGTGACCGCCGCTGCGTACGAGCCGTCGCCCCAGGCGAAGAGGTAGATCGCCGAGCGGTTGCACGACATCCCGGAGACCGTGGGGTCGTCGGACGCGGACTTCACGTCCGCGGGCGTCGCGGTGCGATAGCCGCGCGGCACCTTGATGTCCGTATAAAGGATGCCGCAGGAAGAAAGGGCGGCGGCGGCGAGGGCCAAGCAAAGCGGGCGGAGTTGTCTCATGGTGCAAGGATAGCCCTACGGCCGTGCCGCCGTCAAGCGCGGCCGGTTTTTAGTAGAATCTCCGTCGGTGAGCAATCTTTTGACCCGCGCCCCCCAAGAGCCCCTCGTCATCGGCTCGCCCGAGCACAAGAACCTCCTGTGCTCCTTCTTCATGAAGACCCACGTCCCTTACGAGCCCGCCGAGCTCTCTTGGCCGGAGCTCGACGCCGCCGCGATCGAGCGCCTGCGCATGCTGCCCATCTGGGAGGAGGCCGTCCGCACGGAGGCCGCGACCGCCCTTGCCGTGCTCACGATGGGCGCGGCGGAAAAGGATCCGGCGCTTTCAGGGGCGATCACCTTGCAGGGCTACGAGGAGCAGCGGCACGCCGAGATCCTGACTTTGATGACGGCGAAGTACGGCATCGCGGTCCCGCCGATGCGGCCCCTGCCGCCCGCGGATCCCGCCTGGGTGTTCATGCGCATCGGCTACGGCGAGTGCTTCGACTCCTTCTTCGCGTTCGGTCTGTTCGCGCTGGCGCGCGACTCGGGCTTCTTCCCATCCTCGCTGGTCGAGCTGTTCGAGCCCGTCATGCAGGAGGAAGGCCGCCATATCATTTTCCACGTCAACTGGGTCGCCTACAACCAGGCGACGCTGCCCTACGCGGGCCGGCCCGGCTACGTGTTCAAGCGCGGGCTCGCGATGGCCCTGCAGGCCGCGAGCCGCCTGAAGACCGCGCTGCGCGTCAAGGGCGCGGCGGACGGCGCGCACGACAACTTCACGATGAACGCGCACGCCCAGCTCGGCGACGTTTCGCCGCGCGAGTTCATCGAGCTGTGCCTCGGCGAGAACGAGCGGCGCCTCGCGCCTTACGATCCGCGTCTGCTGCGGCCCGAGTTCGTGCCGACGATCGCGCGCGCAATGCTGAAGACTCTGCCGCGCCGCGGGGCCCGCTGAACCCCGTTCTCGCGCTGCTGCTGCGCGTCCCGCTGCACGGCATGGGCCTCTTCGTCGCCGCGTTGCCCCGCTCGTGGGAGATGGCGCTCGGCGCGATCCTCGGAAGGATCGCTCTCCTGTTTCCCACGCGGCACGCGCGCGTCGCGCGTGAGAACCTCGCGCGCTGCTTCCCCGAGCTCCCGGAAGAGCGCCGCCGGGCCATATTAAAGGAGAACTACGAGCACTACGGCCGCATGGTGCTCGAGCTGGCCCACATGTTCGCCCCAATGCCCGGCCATTTCCGCTCCTACGTCCAACACAACGTGGAGATCGAGGGCTACGAGCACTGGGAGAAGGCGAAGGCCCGCGGCAAGGGAGTCTTATTCTTGGGCTCGCACATCGCGAACTGGGAGTTCGCGGCTTCCATCGGCGCGATCAAGGACATGCCCGTGACGATCGTCACGCGCAAGCTCAAGCCTCAGTGGCTCCACGATTGGATGGAAAGGACGCGCCTGTCCGTGGGCGTGCGCGCGACCTATCAGCCGCGCACGATCCCGACCGTCATGAAGGCCCTCCGCGACAACGGCGGCGTCGTGTTCGTGATGGACCAGTTCATGTCGCCGCCCATGGGCGAGCCGATGCGGCTGTTCGGCTACAGCGTCCACACCTTGGCCGCGATCGCCCCGCTCGCGCGCCGCACGGGCGCCACGATTCTGCCCGTGCTGCCCAAGCGCGAGCCCGACGGCCGCGTGAGAATCATCATCGAGCCCGCGATCGAGCTCACCGACGACGATAAAGCCGACAACCAGCGGCTCGCGACGCGCGTCGAGGAGTGGATGCGCGCCGTGCCGGGGCAGGCGCTGTGGGCGCACCGGCGCTTCAAGGACGTAGACTTCAGCGACCGTAAGGCCTAATCGGAGCTAGGGCCTTTCCCCGCGGCCCTGGGCCCTATCGGCCCCCCCGCGACCGCTTCAGCGCTGTTATTCTTTGCGCATGAAGACCATGACCCGCCGGCCCTCGACCATCCTGTCGCGCGCGCTGCTCGCCGCTTTCCTCATCGGGCTTCCCGGCAGCCAAGAAGCTTTCGCGCAGGTCTCGGGGCGCATAGGGACCGTCGGCACGGGCGCCGGCGTTTCCGCGCCCGCGGGAGCGGCGCTCGGCGGCCTTACCGCGGCGCCGGGCCTTTCTTCCACCCTCGCCCCGATGGCCCTCTCGCTCTCGGCGCCCGCCGCCGGCGCCGTCGCTCCCGTCGCGGCGCCCGCAGCGCTCGCCCCGGCCGCGCTGGCCGCCGTTCCGCTCGCCGCGGCCGTGAAGGCCGTCATCCCCGCCGAGAAGACCGCCGTCGTCGCCGCCGCGAAGCCGTCGGCCGCCGCGACGCCCGCCGCGATCGCCTCCTTGAAGGACGCCGCCTACAAGATGGCCAACGATCGCCCCGCCTCCGGCGGCGGCAGCGGCCGCGCCGCCTTCGACGGCGGCCGCGACGGCGACGGGAAGAACGACGGCGACGGCGCGCCGAAGAGCCGCGCGCTCGTGCCGACGGCGCCCGCCCCGACAGCGGCCCCGGTCGTCGCGCTGACGCGAATCTTCTTTCCCGGCGTGAACTCCGTGCGCCTCTCGCTCAAGGGCGAGGACAGCGTCGAGATGGTGACCTACGCGACGCGCAACGGCGGATACCTCATCGCCACGGTGCTGGGCTCCGACTCTAAAGGCCATAGCCCCGTCGCCGTGCTCGTGAAGCTCTCGCAGGTGGACGCGGAAAACCCGGGCAACGTGACCGCGCTCATGACCGTCGTGCGTCCCGTCCGGATCACGGGCTACACCGACGCCGACGGCGTCTCGATCGCCCAGATCTCATATCCGAAGGCGACGGCGAGCGACACGAAGCGGCTGACCGAGCTCGGCGCGCTCGCGCAACAGACCATGGCGCAGCTCGCGTCGCTCGATCCCGCGATCGATCCCGACCTGATCGCCCACACGGCTTCCGAGACCAGCGTCGAGCGCCTCGCGAACATGCTGTCGCAGAACTTCCCTTTCCCCGAGGCGACCAAGCTGCGCCTGCTGGAGGAGCCGTCCGCCGAGGCCCGGCTCGAGTCGGTGATCCTCGAGATGAACGCCCACTTCAAGGAGAAGTCGGCGAAGGCCAAGCCCGCCGCTCCCAACGCGCCCGGCGCGCCGGGCATGAGCTCCGCGGACAGCCTCAAGTCGATCGAAACGCTGAAGGCCAAGATGAAGGCCATCGGCATGCCGGACGCCGTCCAGGAGACCGTGAACGCGGAATACAAGAAGCTCGCGGACATGAACCCGAAGGACAGCGAGGCGCAGAAGATCCGCACCTACCTCGAGTGGCTGCTCGACGTGCCGTGGGGCCAGCGCACCGAGGACAACCTGAATATTTCGCAAGCGCGAAATATTCTTGATAAAGACCACTTCGGCCTGGAGAAGGTGAAGGAGCGCGTGCTCGAGTTCCTCGCCCTGCGCAAGAAGACCGGCTCGAAGAAGGGCGCTATCATCGCGTTTACGGGGCCTCCCGGCGTCGGCAAGACCTCGATCGCCGCGGCGATCGCCGAGGCTCTCGGCCGCAAGTTCGTGCGCCTCTCGCTCGGCGGCGTGCACGACGAGACCGTCCTGCGCGGCCACGGCCGCACGTACCTCGGCTCCATGCCCGGCGAGATCATGCGCCAGATGAAGGCCGCCGGCTCCATCAACCCCGTCATGCTCCTGGACGAAGCGGACAAGATCGGCCGCAACGGCAACCAGGGCGACCCGACGGCCGCCCTGCTCGAGGTGCTGGACCCGGCGCAGAACAACACCTTCCGCGACCGCTACCTGGACGTTCCTTACGATCTGTCCGAGGTTCTCTTCGTCGTCACGTCCAACGAGCTCTCGAACATCCCGGAGCCGCTGCGCGACCGCATGGAGATCATCGAGTTCGACGGCTACACGACGCTCGAGAAGATCCAGATCGCCGAGCGCCACGTGATACCCCAGAAGCTCGCGGTGACCGGCCTCAAAGCCGAGGAGGCGACGCTGACCAAGGCCGCCATCCGCCGCATCATCGAGGGGTACACGATGGAAGCGGGCGTGCGCAAGCTGCGCCAGCAGATCGAGTCGGTGCTCAGGAAGATCTCGGCCTGGACGGAAACCCGCGGCGAGAAGGCCCCCGGGGTCGTCGATGAGAAGGACATCGAGCGGTATCTCGGCGTCGAGAGCTTCTCCCCCCGCCAGACGGCTCAGAACGGGATCGGCGTGGCGACGGGCCTGGCCGTGAATACTTTCGGCGGCTCGACGCTCAACGTCGAGGTCTCCCAGGAGCCCGGCTCCGGCCAGCTGAAGCTGCGCAAGCAGTTCGGCGACGACATCGAGGACTCGGCCAAGAACGCGTACAAATACGTGAAGCAGAACGCGGCGAAGTACGGGCTGGAGAAATTCGACTTCACGAAGGTCGACCTCGATATCAACATCACCCCGGCGGGCAAGGTAGACGGCCCCTCCGCCGGCGGCCTGATGGTCACGGCGATCATCAGCGCGCTGACGGGACGGTCCGTATCGCCCGGGCTCGCGATGACCGGAGAGATCACGATGCGCGGCGACATCCTGCCGATCGGCGGCCTGAAGCAGAAGGTGATGGCCGCGCACCGCATGGGCTACAAAGAGGTGATCTTCCCCTACGCCAACCTCAAGGACATCGAGGACATCCCCAAGGAGGTCCGCGACGGCATCAAGCTCACCGCCGCCCGGACCTACGACGACATCTACCCCTCCGCGATCGTGCCCGCGGCGGCCGAGCTCGCCAAGAAGTAAAGTCGCCTCCAAGGACGCCCTGGCTAAGGGCTAGGGCCAGGCCCTGCGTTGTTGCGTAAGTAGGGAGTTTTCGAAACCGTTTCTCCGTTCACGTCGTTCTGCCCTAACCCTGGAGTTATGCAACAACGCAGGGCCTGGCCCCATTTTCTCAGGGCCTGGCCCCATTTTGGCTAGATCGCCTCCAGGCCCATCCGGCCCCTTCGGTAGTAGGCCCTTTCCCTGGGTCTCCGAGCCCTAAAGGCCCCCGACCTCCCGCTCGAGCGCCGTTACAATGACGGCATGAGCAAAACCACCGTGTCGCGCGGTCTGCTGGCCGTCTTTCTCGCCGGTTTTTCGGGTTCGCCGCTTCAAGCGCAGATGGTGGGGAAGATCGGCGTCGTCGGCGGCGTCGGAGCTCCGCTCGCGATCGGATCCCAGCTCGGCGCCGCTCCCGTGACTCCGGGGCTCTCCGCGACCTTGTCGCCCGCGAGCCTCGCGGCAACGCCCCTTGCGGTCGCGCCCGCGCTCTCACCCGTTCCCGCGCCGGCCGTACCCGCGATGGTAGTCCCCGCGGCTCATGCGAAGGCAGTCCTGATCCACGCCGCGGCCGGCACCCACGCCCTGGCCTCCCCCAAAGCTCTGAACGGCGGCGAATCAAAATCTGCGGCCGCGAAGCCCTTTGACGGCGGCGGCGGGAAAAAATCCGAAGACTCTCCCTCTCCCTCCTTCGTCCCGTCCGCCATGAGCCCCCGCCTGTCCGCCCCCGCCGCCGGCGAGTCAGACGATAAGCCCACTCCGAGCGAGCTCGACCGCGTCCGCGCCGGGATCCGGAAGATTCACGGCCCCGGCGACGTCATCAATCTCCCCACGATGAAACTCGTCGCGAAGGAAGCGGCGCTGTCGCCGATGCGAACCGTCGCTTCGATCCAGGAGCTGGCCGCGCGCGGCGAGCTCCTGCGCCTGTCCGATCACATGTACGTCCACACGAACGCGCATGGGCGCGATGGCACCGGCTCCGGCGACGCGAAGAACGCGCACAAGCTGACGATGGACGCGGTCCGCTATAACAACAAGAGGGGCACACTGAATCACGCGCTCGCCGTCGCCAACCTCGAAGGCGCGCTGACGCTCTATAAGCGCGTGTCGGCGCCCGCGCTGGTCCAGGCCGAAACGGCCGTCCTCTACCGTAACGCGCTGCTCGAGATGACGCGCGCCGTGCTTGCCGACTACGACCGCTACCTCGTGAAGAAGGAAGCCGGGCCCGAAGACGCCCGCCGGGTCCGCATCGCCGCCGCCCAGCAGGCCCTGAAGGGGCGCGCGAGCGCGATCGATTCACCGGAGCCCGAACTGTTCAACAAGGAGATGGGCGCGTGGCTTGCGGGGATTTTCGACACAATCTCCTTCAACGCCGAGGCTAAGGAAAAGGCGGGCGCCAAGGCCGTGGACATCGGCGTCGAGTCCTACAAGGCCTTCCACCGCAGCGCGTCCGGGCCGAGCGCTCCCGGCGCCGCCGACGCGGGCCTGACCACGATCGAGGGCCTCAAGGCCAAGATGGCGGCGATCGGCATGCCCGAGGCGATCCAGGAGATCACGACACGCGAGTTTGAGAAGCTCGCTCAGATGAACCCGAAGGACAGCGAGGCGCAGAAGATTCGCACGTATCTCGAATGGCTCACGTCCGTGCCGTGGGGCGCGCGCACCGAGGACAATTTGAATATCCCGGAGGCCCGCAAGATCCTCGACAAGGATCACTTCGGCCTGGAGAAGGTGAAGGAGCGCGTGCTCGAGTTCCTCGCTTTGAGAAAGAAGACGGGCTCTAAAAAGGGCGCGATCATCGCGTTCACGGGCCCCCCCGGCGTCGGCAAGACCTCAATCGCCGCGGCGATCGCCGAGGCGCTGGGCCGCAAGTTCGTGCGCCTCTCGCTTGGCGGCGTGCACGACGAGTCGGTGCTGCGCGGCCACGGCCGCACCTACACGGGCTCGATGCCCGGCGAGATCATGCGCCAAATGAAGACCGCCGGCACGATCAACCCCGTCATGCTCCTCGACGAGGCCGACAAGATCGGCCGCAACGGCAACCACGGCGATCCGACGGCGGCCTTGCTCGAGATCCTGGATCCGGCGCAGAACAACACGTTCCGCGACCGCTACCTGGACGTGCCTTACGACCTCTCCGAGGTGCTGTTCGTCGTCACGTCCAATGAGCTCGCCAACATCCCCGAGCCGCTGCGCGACCGCATGGAGATCATCGAGTTCGACGGCTACACCACGCTCGAGAAGATCGAGATCGCCGAGCGCCACGTGATCCCCCAGAAGCTCGCGGCGACGGGCCTGAAGCCCGAGGAAGCCAGGCTCACGAAGGAAGCGATCCGCCGCGTCATCGAGGGGTACACGATGGAGGCCGGCGTGCGCAGCCTCCGCGAGAAGATCGAGGCCGTGCTTCGGAAGATCTCGGCCTGGACGGAAACGCGCGGCGAGGCGGCGCCCGGCGCCGTCGACGAGACGATGATCGAGAAATATCTAGGAGTCGTGCGCTTCAGCCCCCGGCAGACCGCGCAGAACGGCGTCGGCGTGGCGACGGGCCTGGCCGTGAACGCTTACGGCGGCAGCACGCTGAACGTCGAGGTGTCCAAGGAGCCCGGCACGGGCCAGCTCAAGCTCCGCAAGCAGTTCGGCGACGACATCGAGGACTCGGCCAAGAACGCCCTGAAATACGTCAAGCAGAACGCGGCCAAGTTCGGCCTCGAGCACTTCGACTTCACGAAGCACGACATCGACATCAACATCACCCCCGCGGGCAAGGTCGACGGACCCTCCGCGGGCGGCCTGATGGTCACGGCGATCATCAGCGCGCTGACGGGCCGCTCCGTGACGCCCGGGCTCGCGATGACGGGCGAGATCACGATGCGCGGCGACGTCCTGCCAATCGGCGGCCTCAAACAGAAGGTGATGGCCGCGCACCGCATGGGCTACACGGAAGTGATCTTCCCCTACGCGAACCTCAAGGACATCGAGGACATCCCCAAGGAGGTTCGCGACGGCATCAAGCTCACGCCGGCGCGGACGTATGACGACATCTACCCTTCCGCGATATCCAAGTAGATCAACAGTTTCCGGAAACAGTTAACATCTCTTCGTGACCAGCAAGAAGACCGGCGGCGTGCATGTCCGCGACTGGGGCGGCCCCGGGCTGCCGCTCCTCCTCACGCACGGCATGGCGGCCCACACGCACTGGTGGGACGGCGTCGTCCCCTCCTGGAAAGGCATGTTCCACGCCGCCGCGCTCGACTTCCGCGGCCATGGCGACAGCGACTGGCTCGAGGAAGCGCCTTACGAATCCGCGCGTTGGGTCGAGGACATCGAGACCGCGCGCGAGTCGCTGGGCTGGGACCGCTTCATCCTGGTCGGGCACTCGATGGGCGCGCGCATCGCGCTCGACTACGCCGAGCGCCACGGCAATCGCCTGCGCGGCGTCGCCGCGATCGACTTCCTGCCCGAGTTCTACGCGTCGCGCGACCGCAGCTACACGAAGACGCGTGCGCGCGCCCAGCCCGTGTACGAGAGCGAGGATAAGATGCTCGCCAAGTTCCGACTCCAGCCGCCGGGCACCTTGCTCGACGAGAACGGGCTGCGCGAGCTCGGGCGCCACGGCGTACGCCGGACCGCGGCGGGCTGGTCCTGGAAGTTCGACTGGCGCTCGTTCTCCTTTCCGTACGGTCCGGTGTGGCCGCAGCTTCCTAACATCTCCGTGAACGCCATGATCATGCGCGGCGAGCACAGCACCGTCATGCCCCGCGAGGCGTTCGACAAGGTCATCGCCTCCCTTCCGAACGGCCGCGGCATCGAGATCGCAGGCGCGCACCACCATATTCCGCTCGACACGCCCGCGGAGCTGGCCGCCGCGGTCTCCGCCTGGGCCTCGGCGCTGCCGTGAAGATCGCCTCGATCTGCGTCGGTCCCGCCCAGACGATCGCGTGGCGGGGAGAAGACGTCCGCACCGCCATCCATAAGGGTCCGGTCGAAGAAACGGCCGTGGGCCCGCTCGGCCTCGAAGGCGACGAGCAGGCCGACCTGGCCGTTCACGGCGGGCCCGACAAAGCCGTCTACGCGTACTCCGCCGCTCATTACGCCTGGTGGACGAAGGCGCTCCCCGGCGTCGAGCTGCCCTACGGCGCGTTCGGCGAGAACCTCACGATCGACGGCTTCGACGACGCCGATGCCTGCATCGGAGATGTGTACAAAGCTGGCGAGGCCGAGCTCATGGCGATCCAGCCGCGCCTGCCGTGTTCGAAGCTAGGCCTGCGCTTCCGCGATCCGGGGATGGTCAAGCGGTTCGCCCAAAGCCTGCGGCTCGGCGTCTACTTCCGCGTCCTCAAGCCGGGCCGGGTCCGCCGCGGCGACACGTTCGTGAAGATCAAGGAGCACGCGATCCGCTTCCCCGTTTACGAGCTCGCGCGGCTGTATTTCAACGCCGCGCTGACGTCCGCGATGGCGCGGCCCGCCCTGGAGCATCCCGCGCTCAACGCCAACTGGCGCGAGATGCTCGGAAAGCGTCTGCGTCCGGAAGCCTAGGCGCGCTTCTTCGCCGGGCACCCGATCGACGGGCCGGACGGCAGCCTATGTCGGGCTCGGGCGCCTGCTCTGGCGGTAGCGGCGTTAAATAGCGTAAAGTTACACCGATGAAAAAGCTCGAGATCGGCGCCACGGAGCTCGGAGTCCTCGCGCACATGTTGCGCAAGGTCGAGTTCTTCACCCCCCTCACCGTCGGCCAGCTCGAGCAGGTCCTTCCCTCGGTGATGCTCTACTCCTACGATGCGGGCGAGACCGTCTTCTCGCAGGGCCAGAAGGGCGACGCGTTCTACATCGTCTATAAGGGAAGCGTGGATATCCTGCTGCGCCGCTGGCTGGTGCTGTCCAAGAAGATCGCGACGCTCAAGGCGGGCGACTTCCTCGGGGAGATTGCGCTGATCTCCGACGAGCCGCGCACGGCCACGGTCGCCGCCGCCGAGCCGACGATGCTGTTCACCTTGATCGCCGACGACTTCAAGTTCGTGCTCAACGAGAACCCCGCCGCCGCCGAGGAGATGAAGCGTATCGGCGCGCGCCGCAAGTTCGCATCCGACCACAAAGCCGCGTCCTGATGTCCGCGCGGAAATACTGCTTCGTCGCGACCGGCTATCTCGTGAGGGACGGCAGAACCTTGCTCCTCAAGCACAAGAAGCTCGGTATGTGGCTTCCGCCGGGCGGGCACATCGAGGAAGGCGAGACCACCGACGAGGGCGTCCTGCGCGAGGTGCTCGAGGAGACCGGCCTCGTCGGCGAGTTCATCTCCGCCCCACGCGCTCCGGTCATGCGCGGCGGCCGCGTCGAGTCCCTGCACGAGCCTCAGCGCGTGCAGGTCGAGGAAATCCCCGGGCACAACCATCACATCGACTTCATCTACTACCTGCGCGCGCTCGAGGGCGAGCACGTCCACCGGCCCGACGAGAGCGACGCTATCAGATGGCACGACCACGCGGAACTCGGCCTTCCCCACGTGTCCGACGAGGTGCGCGAATCGGGCCGGGACGCGATCCGGGCCGTCGGAGAGCGCGCCGCGCTCCCTTGACAGAAATCCCTCCCGCTCCTACACTTCGTACGACTTAGGAGAATAGCCATGAACCGCAGATTCAACGTCCTTTTCGCGTTCGCCCTCGCCTTAGCCTTGAGCCGTGCCGCCTTCGCCGACGACGATAAGTGCATGGGAGGCGACCCCGGCAGCAAATGCGGTGCCGCCGTAGGGGCGGCCGACCCCAAGGAGCACGACCTGCGCGTCAAGTTCGACAAGGAGGACGCGAAAGGCGAGTTCATGTGCAAGAACGGCAAGCTCGCGGGCGACAAGGTGGAATACGCGAAGTGCGCTCACGGGAAGCTCGACAAGTACGACGAGGTCGCGATCAAGAAGAAGATCATCGCGAAGGAGAAGTACGACAAGCTCGACGACAAGAAGCGCGCGCTGGTCAAGAAGCTCGCCTTCTACGACTCCGCCCGCAAGGAGCTGAAGAAGGAGCTCGCCGAGCTGGGCGAGGCGAAGAAGGAGCACATCGAGTACAAGAAGAAGAAAGGCGCCCTGAAGATGGTCGACAAGCAGTTCGATAAGTCGCTGGCTGACTGCGCGAAGGAAGACAAGGCCGACATCGCCTGCCCGGCCAAGGACTAGCGGCGGCGGATCAGCAGAAAGGCGCCGGCGGCCGCGGCTAGGGCATAGAGCAGGCCGCGGTAACGCCGTGCCCCGGGCCCCGCGGGCGCGGGCGACGCCGGCGACGCGGAAGGCGCTCCCACCCGAGGCGCGCCGGCCTGGTCCGACGCGCGCGGCGGGGCCGCTCTCGGGGGACTGCCGCTCTCGTCCGACGGGCCTGGAGAAGGCGGCGGAGCCCCGGCGCTCCGGCCCTGGAAGAAGCCCGCGCTTTCCCCCGCCCCGCGGGCCAAATCCCCGATCCGCGCGAGCAGCGAGGCCAAGGCCGGAGCTCCTCGGCGGGGGCCTCCCAGCTTCTCCTCGGCCAGATCCTCCGCCGCGGCCAGCCGCCGGTCCTCCTCGGTGTACTCGCCGAACTCCTCGTCCGAGTCGAGAAGCTCCTCCTGCGCCGCGTTCCAGACCGCCGCGAGATCCTCGGGGGGCACGTCGTGGCCCTTGCGATAGGAGTCCTTCCCCGCGTGCGGGTTGCAGCCGCCCGAAAGGCCGCTGCAAGACGCGGACCATTGGAAGTCCCGCTCTTGCGCGGTCATGCCGATATCCTTGAAGGCCGAGTTTCGGAGCTCGGGACGCGACGCGTAATCCTTCTTGAGATCGCTGAACTTCTCGCGCGGCAGGACCTCGAAGAAATCCGGCCGCCGCGTCAGCGCCGCCGGATCGGAACGCAGCGCGGCGCCGAGCCGCTTCACATCGGCCTCCGAGGCGGGCGAGCCGTTGAGCCGCAAAATGGCCGGCTCCCCCCGCGGGCCCGCGCCGACCTTGAGCCCTTGATCCCGGTAGGTCGCGGCGAACCCGGCCGTCGCCGCGAGCGCCATCTCCGGGACGGTACGCGGCTCAGCCGGTCTGAAGGCCTCGCGAGGCTCTTCCCGCGCGGGCGCGGCCGGCCGGTCGGGCGGGACGAGGGCGCCGGAAGCGCCGGGAGCCGCTTCATCGTCCGGAGCGAAGCTCCGGCGCATGGAGTCCGCCGCGCCGGCGGCGCGCGTCATCGTGCGCGCCCGCCGTTGCCCCGCTTCGCGGCGGCCGACCTCCGTCTGCTCGACCGTGGGCGCCGTCCCGCTGAAGGCCGGGGCCGCGTCCGGCTCGACCAAGGTCCCGGGCGCCTCGAGCGGCTCGGCCAGGGCCCGGTCTCCTTCGACCGGAGGTTTTTTCCGGGGCTTTTCGATGGCCTCTTCCGGCTGCGGCTTCGCGGGGGCCAGCCCCTCTTTCTCCTTTCTTTTCTTGGCTTTTTCCTTCTCAAGGAGATAAGGCTCGCAATCGTAGGACACCTTGCAGGCGAGGAATTTTTCCTTCATCATCGCCGCGTAAGCGTCGGCCTTCGATTCCTTTTCGAGCTCCTTGGATTCGAGCTTCTTGACCTCCTCCTCGGCGGAGGCGGATCCCGCGGCGAGGACGCAGGCCGATAAAAGGAGGCAAGCGAAGCTCATCCCGTGAGTTTAATCGGCGCATCGGCCGTTGTCAATCGCGGGGCGCGGCGGATTTTCGCGAGTCTCCCGTCGAGGATTCCTTGACCTACGAGGGGAAATCATGTGTAATTAAGCCTTACGCCGGGAAAGCCCTTCGAGGCGCCGGCTTCCAGGAGATATAACACCATGGCGAAGAAGGCAAACTCAGCGTTCATGAAGCCCCTCACCCCCAGCGACAAGCTCGCGGAGATCGTCGGCAGCAAGCCCCTCCCCCGCACCGAGGTCGTCAAGAAGCTCTGGGCGTACATCAAGAAGAACAACCTGCAGGACAAGAAGAACCGCCGCAACATCAACGCCGACGCGGCGCTGAAGGCCGTGTTCGCCGGCAAGGCGACCGTCAACATGTTCGAGATGACGAAGCTCGTCTCCAAGCAC